>Ga0302210_10001320_pt1 | contig 10542 bp, 5 predicted proteins | sample II_Fen_E3_2_FD_198793 | JGI IMG/M metagenome (GOLD analysis project Ga0302210, IMG submission 198793) | Peat permafrost microbial communities from Stordalen Mire near Abisko, Sweden - II_Fen_E3_2 | ecosystem: Environmental > Terrestrial > Soil > Wetlands > Permafrost | place: Sweden: Abisko... | reverse complement strand
AAAATTAATGACCTGATAAATGTCAAGTTTGGTATTTATGGGGCGATTAGTATGCGTAATAGCCCGAATTATGGTGACGGTACTGCATATTCTACATTCGATGATGCTTGGACTGATGCGAATACTATTCCACCTGTTGCATTTCCTATTTATGCCAACAACAGTCCTTTATTGGATAAACCATGGTATGGTGTGACATCCACATTCCCGGACAATCCAATTGGTGGTTTAGTTGGAAAAGGATTTTTTAATGACCAGGGAAGATCAGGAGCGTCAAATATTGCATTTGATTATGACATGTCACATATTCTAAAAGGGCTATCTTCTGAAACGTACGTAGGATTTAATATCTTTAATCAGGTTAGAAAGGGAAAAGCAGAAAACTATGTAGCTTATATCGCAAAACCATCTTTAAATTCGGTAGGTGCAGATACGCTCATTTTAACTAAAGCGCATGATGGTGTTGATCAGGCCGGATTAACAAAACTGGCAGATTATTATTATCAGCGATTTGCCGTGTATGAATCATTGAAACATGAAATAAATATTGGTAGTGCAAATCTCCAGAATACATTGACTTATTACGCAACAAAGGTGACAAGAGATGGATATGAAGACTCACAACGTCAACAGAATTTCAGTTGGAGTGGAATCCTGAATTACAAAGACAAATATAGTCTGCAGGCAGTTGCAAATTACGCCGGTACTTATAGCTTTGCAAAAGACAAACGGTATGAAGTCTTTCCTTCAATAGGAGCAAGTTGGGTTATTTCAGAAGAGAATTTCATGAAATCAATTCCTGCTATCAATTATTTGAAATTACGGGCTGAAGCCGGAATTCTCGGATATGATAATTTCCAGGCTCCGTTTTATTACAGGGATAATTACAGTACAAACAGTACCGGACAGTCTTTTGGCCCTTATTCTACAAGTACATGGTTTGGAACAACACAGGAAACCGGAGTAAACAGAACATTACCTACCAGAATCGGAAATCCAGATCTTGGTTGGGAAAAACGCAAAGAGGTTACTATTGGCTTAGATGCCGTACTTTTCTCAGGGAAACTGAGTATCGAAGCAAACTATTATAACAACCTGCGCGAAGGTATTATATCTCAGGTAAGCAGTCTGATTCCGGGTGTAGTGGGTTTGTCGGAGACTACAACACCTTCTACTAAAGAGAAATTAACTGCGACACTTCCAAAATACAATTATAATTCAATCAACTATTCCGGTATTGAAGTTGCAATGAAATATAGCGACCACCTTGGAGATTTTAAATACTCAATCGGAGGAAATGCAACTATTCAAAACTCTAAGAATGTAAAAATAGATGAACCTGACTATAAGTTCGGTTATCAATCAAAATTAGGGGAGCCCATTGATGGAATTTATGGATTAAAGTGTATTGGAAAATTTCAAACGGATGCTGAAGCCCTGGTTGTACCACAACTTTTTGATGATGTGCTTCATGCCGGTGATTTGAAATATCAGGATATGAATGGTGACGGCGTTATTGATGATAATGATAAAACGTTGATTGGAAATTCAGCTCCAAAATTATATTACTCGTTAAATATTGATTTGAAATATAAGGCCTTTGAACTGAGCATTCTTGGAACAGGAAGAGCGTTTTATGATATTGCACTGACTAATACCTACTTTTGGAATGGTTGGGGTGACAATAACTACTCAAGTTTTGTCAGAAACAATTTGGGAGGAGCATATCCAAGGTTGACTTATAATAAAGTGAACAATAATTTTATAACTTCAGATTTCTGGTTAACCAGAGGTGACTTTTTCAAAATTCAAAATGTAGTTCTATCATTTAATTTTCCTGAAAACTGGATTAAATCAGTTGGTTTACGTGGAGCCAGTATTTTTGTTAAGGGAACGAATTTATATACATTATCGAATGTAAAAGATGTCGATCCTGAATCTATTAACTCAGGTGTAACTACCTACCCATTATTTATGAATCTAACCAGTGGGTTTAAATTAACGTTTTAATTTTTGAACAATATGAAATATACTAAAATCACAATATTAGGATTGATCCTGATTTTAACATGTTCGTGTACTGATTTCCTGGAACCATATCCAAATGGGGATATTTCAGGTGAGGATATCTGGAATTATCAGGATAAGGTCCAGGGTTTGATTGGAGAATGTTACGACTTTATGCCAACAAATTACAACGACAATGAGGGTGCCTATCTCGATTGTGCAACTGATAATGCAGTCATTACCAGTACTACTAATAGCTTGAGAAGATGGGCAGTAGGTTCACTTACAACCGGTCAGGACTTATTTGCTACTTATTGGAGTCGTGATTATAGAGCATTATATCTGGTAAATACTTTTTTAAAGGATAGAAGAGGATATAATACACATTATAACGTAAAGCCAAATTTTAATAATTTAGTCCGAAACCGGCTGCAAGGTGAAGCTTTTGCTTTGAGGGCATGGTTCCAATGGGATTTGTTGCAAAAGTTTGGAGGGAAAGGTATGAATGGTCAAATGTTGGGATTCCCGATCGTTTTAGACCCGTTGATTGGTCAGACAAATGTTGATTTGACCCGCAATACCTACGATGAATGTGTTAAACAAATTTTGAGTGATTGTGATTCAGCGTATAAATATCTACCAATCGCTCATCGCGATTTCATTGCCAATGCCAGCTCCCAGGATTTGAATTATGCCGGTGGAAGATATTGGGGCCGAATGGATGGAATAACAACCCGCGCTATCAAATCAATGGTTTATCTGACATGGGCCAGCCCGAGATTTAATACGGCAAATGACATTACAAGGTGGGATAGTGCAGCTGTTAATGCAAAGAAAGTAATTGACTTCAAATTGAAAGTTGACAACGTTTCAAATGGTTTTGTTGCTGTGAATAGTGTCAATTGGTTTAATCCGAATTTTCCCGGTATCGTTTTTTCATCACGCTATAACGATAAAAGTGATGCCATGGAACGTATGTTATATCCAGGAGGATTTCAGGGTACAGGTTCAATGGGGGCTACACAGGATTTAGTGGATGCATTCCCAATGAAAAACGGATATCCGATAAATGACCCTGCTAATAGAGGAAACTATGATCCCAATAATCCATATTTAAACAGGGATCCGCGATTCTACAGTTCAATTTTTTATAATTCAGCAAATGCTGTAAAGGCAAATACCTCAACAATAATGTATACATTTGATAATTATGTTGGCGGTAAAGATGCAGCAGGTGCAAGTTCAAGTAATAGCCGTACAAACTATCATATTAAAAAGTTCGTTTACATGGGACTTAACTGGGCAGACGCTTCCCCTAATAAACAGCCGCACTCTAAGTTTTTCATTCGTTGGGCACACATGTGTTTAGCCTTTGCGGAAGCTGCCAATCAGGTTGTCGGTCCTAATGATGCATCTAAATACGGACTTTCGGCTAAAGCAGCAATGCAATATTTACGAAGCCGTAAATCGTATGATGGTGTTGCCGGATATGCTGCCGATCCTTATCTTGATGAAGCTGCAAGTGCAGGAACGAATACATTCTATAACTTTATTAAAAATGAAAGAAGAATTGAGACTTGCTTTGAAGGTCTGCGTTTCTATGATTTACGACGTTGGAGTACCGATTTAACTGAACTCAACAAAGCAGTTCATGGTATTAATATTGTGAAGAATGCAGATAACTCATTTACGTATTCAAAAACAGAGGTTGAACTAAGAACATTTAAATCAGCTTATTTACCAATACCTTATGATGAAATTCTTAAAATGAAGAATCTTGTTCAGAATGAAGGTTGGGATGGTTGGAATTAATTATAAAAAACACAAAATGAAAAAAATACTAGGATTTCTTATTTTGATTTTCACTATGACCTCATGCTATGATGACTATGTGAAAGATAATTCTTACGATGCAGTTTATTTTACGTACCAACTGGATGTTCGGTCATTTGTAGTTGGTGAAGGTATGAAATTCGACTACGGAGTAGGTCTTGGTGGAGTTATGACAAATAAAAGAAACAGGATTGTTGATTATATTATTGATCCAACTTTGATAACTCCTGACATATTGACATCCATGAAGGCCAGTTCTTTGACTTATATCAAGAGTGCAATGACACCGGTAACAACGTTATCCTTATTACCGGCTAATTATTACTCCCTTACAAACGGCAGTCAGTTTATAATTGAAAAAGGACAAAATACCGGTCGGGTAACAATACGGCCCGATTCTGCTCTTTTCCTGGCTGATATAAATTCGTTGAATCCAACTTATGTTCTTCCGCTTTTAATTACAAAGGCTGATGTTGATTCTTTGTTGCCATTGAAAAAATATACGGTGATTGCTGTTAAGTACGAGAATATGTTGTTTGGTAATTATATACATGGTGGAGTTACTGTAGAAAAAAATCCGGCAGGAGATGTTGTTAAGACGACTAATTATTTTTCAACTGCAAACGCACAAGAATCTACCATCTGGACGTTAAAAACAACTGCACCATTTGAATTGACTGTGAATGGATTTAGCAATATTACCAGTACTACCAAGCAAGAGTTGAAATTGACGCTTAATCTTGCGGATGGTTCTGTTGCGGTAGGAAGTGTTGCAGGTTCTACCAATGCTTACTCTGCTGATGGAGTGTGTACATTCAACAAGGCAAAGTTACTTCAGAACAGAAAAGTATACTTAAAATATAAGTATGTCAACGTTGCAGGGAATACCTGTTATGCGAACGATACGTTGACCTTTAGAAACAGGATACGTGATGGTGTAAATGAGTGGCAGGATGAAAATCCTTCCCATTATTAATTAGTTTGTTTTTTTAAGGTTGAAAAAGCAAGATGGCTCAATTGGAGTTATCTTGCAATTTCTTTTTCGTATTATTTCTTTTCTTGTTTCTTTTGATTTTCTTGACTGCGGAGTAGAATTTTAAATAAACAATTCAATAATTTTGTCTAATAGAATTCTATGAAAAACATTAAATTTCTACTATGCATTCTCTTTTATCTCTCTTTACTGCCATTCACGGCTAATTGCCAGGACGACTGTTCGGTAAACGGGCTTAAAGTTGATGTTAAAACAAGTCCTTCCAAATCGTATGTTACCTACGATACCAGAACAATCTGCCAGCTCCCTGAGTTTTATGAAAATTCCCCGCTAATCACTACCAATATTTATGGTAGCCGGAGCGACAAAAAGACTACTGCTACTGGTTTTTATTATGTAAAATTCATTGATGGCCGTTGGTGGGTGGTCGACCCACTGGGTTATTTGAACATCTGCAGAGCCGTAAATGCTGTTGACGAAGGAAATGGTACTTCATCAAAAAGTACTTTTTCAACTAAATATGGGAATACTACAAATTGGGTGGATAAAACAAAAGAATTTCTCAAAGAAAATGGGTTTTATTGTGCCGGTGCCTGGTCTACGACAGCGGATATTAAAAATAATCCGAATCAATCAACCAAACCCTTGGCATATACCCTTATTCTGAATTGGATGAGTGGGTATGGCTCAGGGAGAACCAGCATTGAACCCGGCCATACCGGTTACCCGTATAATTGCATTTTTGTTTTCGAAAGAGGGTTTGTAACTTACTGTGAATCGAAGGCACAGCTGTTGGCAAGCAATAAAACAGATACCAATATTTTTGGCTATTTTTCGGATAATGAATTGCCATTCTATCTGAAAAGTTTGAATAACTTCCTTAAGATAGGAAAGGTTGCACCTGCAGATGAAAATTACCTGGCTACAAAAAAATGGTTGGCAGATAATAGTTTCTCAGAAGCTGATACGCTGAATGCAGATGTCCAGGCTAAATTTTTAGCTTTTGTAGGTCAGACATATTATTCTGTGGTGTACAACGCAATTAAAAAGTATGATCCCAATCACATGTTTCTTGGAACACGCGTTGATAAAGGCGAAGCACGGGATAACAAATATTTTATGCAGGCTGTTGGTCCTTATGTCGACATCCTTTCCGTCAATTATTATGGTGTGTGGACTCCGAATATGAATTCTATGAAAAACTGGGGTGATAATCTTGGAAAACCATTTATGGTTACCGAGTTTTATACAAAAGGAGAAGATTCAGGCTTGGCTAATACAAGTGGTGCCGGGTGGATCGTGAAGACACAATTGGAAAGAGGGTATGCGTATCAGAATTATGTATTATCCCTGCTGGAATCTAAATGTTGTGTCGGTTGGCACTGGTTTAAATATATGGACAATGACCCGACAATACTTGATGCCGAACCCTCGAATATTAATGGAAATAAAGGGCTGGTGACCATTCAGTACGAACCATATGTTCCAATGATGACTAAAATGAAAGAACTTAATCTCAAGGTGTATAACCTTATTGATTACTTTGATAATAAAAAAGCCATAACCACCCTTTATCCGGAAGCTGATGCTTATTTTAAAGGGGCTGAGAATCATGGTGCCGATGACCGATTAGGGATTAAATACACTACTGATGTAACTACTTTTCGTGAATCTTTCCTGCGTTTTGATTTGACTGGTCTGGATAAAAATGTCGGTAGTGCTAATTTAAACCTGTCTGTATTAAGGGCCGGTGATGCGAATATTACCTATAAAGCTGATCTTGTTACTGATGATGCCTGGACGGAAAGCAGCATTACGTATGCCCAACATCCTGCAGGAACTTATGAAATAGGAAGATGGAAGCATAGTTCGGATGTTTCACTGGATGTAAAAAAACCATTTCTTGAAACCATCGACTCGGATAAAAAGCTTTCAATAAAATTGTCGGCTGTTGAAGTAGTTGTTTCCCAACTGGAATATGCTTCAAGGGAAAATACGGATGCTTCCTTACGTCCCAGGATTGATTTTACCAAAGATGGACCTGTTGAATCGGGCAATTTGACGGATTTATTTATAAATAACTACAGAGTACCTGCATTTAATCCGGACACATTGGTCTATACCATTGCATTACCCCAAAATACAACAACTAATCCGACGATACTTTACAGTGCTGCCAATGCTTCAATGGTTGTTGTGGTAACAAACCCAGTTAATGTACTCTCTGGCTCACAAACCGACAGAACAGCCACTATCCGTACAACATCAGCCGATGGACTTAAACACCGGACCTATACGTTGATTTTTAAAACAGGGAATAATGTCTTATCAGTTGCTGATACGTATGTATGCCCTGAGTTCACTTTCTCTCCCAATCCTGTCAATGGTAGCAATCCGATTATGATAAAAATTGCCCATGAGGTTATTGGAAGAAGCTTGCTTACAATTACTGATTTGAGTGGTAAAATGGTTTGTCAGACGAATGTGTCAGGGTTAGATTCTTCAATTGATCTGAATGGAATTTCAAGAGGAATGTACCTGGTATCAATACGTAACTCTAACGGTATTTCCTCTCAAAAGTTGATTGTCAAATAACACGTCGTCTGGATAAATCAAAAATGTCATATTCTCAATTAATTTCTATTACAAGCATGAATTCTCACTATAAAATTAATTTCTTTTGGATTTTACTTCTCTTTAGTTCAGTGTTATTCGCGTGTAAGAGCGAAGATGCTGTAGCGCCAATTCCAAAGCCGGATATAAAGCCGGATACCATTGTACCACTTGATACTACCGGATTAAGAAAAGTCTCGCCTTTTCCTTTCGGAGCTGCTCTGAGCATTGATCTTCTTAAAACCAAAGCCATCTACAGGAGTACAGTTATCAAAGAGTTTAATAGTCTGACGCCTGAAAATGTAATGAAAATGAAGAATATTAGCCTTGGACGTGGACAATACAAATGGGATGATGCTGATTATTTAGTTTTATTTGCTCAACAGAATGCTATGCGTGTTCATGGACATGCACTTGTGTGGTACAAATCAACTCCGGATTGGGTAACAAATTTTGTAGGTACAAAAGAAGACTGGAAACTGATACTCCATGAATACATCGTGGCAGTTGTGGGACGATACAAAGGAAAGATTTCTTCGTGGGATGTACTGAACGAAGCCATCATGGATGATGGTACTTACAGGGATTGTGTCTGGTTGCAGCATATTGGCATCGAATATATCGATCTTTGTTTCCTGTATGCCCGTGAAGCTGATCCGAATGTGCTCCTGTTTTACAATGAATATGGTACCGAATACAGCACAGCAAAACGAACTGCTGTGAATAAACTTGTTGCTGATTTGAAAGGAAGATATGTACCGATAGATGGAATCGGATTACAAATGCATACCAGTATCTCACGTGCTAACTCTGATATCCAGAATGCAATTGCAGTAGCTGCTCAAACAGGATTGAAGATCCATATTTCAGAATTTGATATTAAAGTAAATCCTGATAAACTGCAGGATATCATTTTCAATGCCACCCTTGCTGCTGCTCAAAAAGAAAAATACCGTATTACGGTAAAAGCACTTTTTGACTTACCGGCTTCCCAGCGTTATGGCTTTACGTTCTGGGGAGTTTGTGATACGAATTCATGGATTCCTGCCGAATATGGCTGTCCCGACTGGCCACTTCCTTTCGATAGCAATTATAAGCGAAAGGATGCTTATTCTGGACTTTTAGAGGGATTGAAATAAGTGGAATGCTGATATTACCTATTCCACAAGAGAATATTTGTAACATCATTGTGACATGCTGCCTGGAGAGCGCATTTCAATAAACAGAAATGTTCTATGCACGTTGTAGTCTTTTCGATTTTAATTGCTTAACTTAATTATTTTTTTTGCTTAAGTATCCGGAACAATTGATTGTTTTATATAAAGATGACTTATTTCCATCTACCTATTTTAATGCTGGTCACGTTTCGTTCAGATTGTGATTCAACAGAATTATTATCCTGTTATCTGTTCTATGTATCGAGTGGGTTGCCTGGGGGTTAGGAGGGGGTTAGGAGGGGTGAACCTCTCGAAACCCCCAATGAAGTCCCAATAAAGACTCACCGATTCCTCATTATGCATAAGACGAGTGTATATTAGTTTTCGGTGGAATGAGAATATTATCCCCCCGATACCTATACCTGGATTAAAATCCGACAACACGATGGCTTTATAAACTGCGAATGCTGGCAAGTCGGCACCTTCGATCAGCATTCAACTATATTGAATTTAAAATCCGACATTTCATTGTCTAAATTACTTTTATGCAATTTCAGATAGCTGAAATTTTTATTCCCGATAATTTAAATAACCAATATGATGACTGTAAAAATAAAAATTGCAATCCTGTTCTTTGCTTTTTCAATGCCTGTTATCGTTTCTGCTTTAGGTAAACCGACAACAGTTCAGGTAGAAGCACGAAAGAACGCGAAAGACAGCATATGGAAAAGTTACGATGCCCAGACTGTTGATCGGATCCCCGGCTTTAAAAAGTCAAAGGAACCTAAAATAAATGAATATGGCAGCTGGTTACAGGACAAAAAAGACGCAACCGGTTTTTTTCGTACAGAATTGATCAACAACCGTTGGTGGATGATTGATCCGGATGGGTATCCGTACTATTTTAAAGGTGTGGCTGTTTTTACACCCGGGGGATCAGATAATCAAATACAAAGCCTTAAGGTTAAATTTGGCAACGATTCGGTTTGGGCAGAAAAAGAAAGCCGCAGGCTTGAATTGTATGGTTTTAATGGTTCGGGCGCCTGGTCGGACATCGATGTTATTAGGAAGATGGAAAAGCCAATGCCCTATACGATCATTGTCAACCCCATGTCGATGTACAGGGCTGAACATCTTAAACGATTCGGAGGGAAATATAAGTTTAACGATTGGCAGGGTTATCGTTTTGACCTGGTAATGGTTTTTGATCCTGAATTTGAAAAATATATAATTCAAAGTGTTACGGGTCTGAGTAAATTCAAAGAAGATAAATTCCTGATTGGCTATTTTACCGATAATGAATTGCCCTGGAAAAATGATGCATTGGATCGTCATCTTAACTTCCTGGCAAAAGATGAGCCGGGATACCTGGCTGCAAAGAAATGGCTGGACGATCGTAAAGGTAAAAATGCTTCAGTTAGTGATATTACACAGGAAGACAGAATGTCATTTACCGGCTTCTATTTTGAAACATATATGCAAAAAGTAACTTCTGCACTTCGGAAAGCCGATCCAAACCATTTGTATTTAGGTTGCCGCTTTGATCAGGATAAAGAGCAGGAGCTCACCAATCCCGAGATCTTTCGTGTCGCCGGGAAGTACATGGATATTATTTCCATCAATCACTACCGCAAATGGCAACCCATACAGGAACAATTAAACAACTGGGCAACCTGGTCGGGCAAGCCTTTTCTGATTACAGAATGGTATGCCAAAGGTGAAGATTCCGGATTGCCCAACAACACGGGTGCCGGCTGGAACGTCCGCACTCAGCTTGATCGTGGCTATTTTTATCAAAACTTTACGATAGAATTACTTCGTAGCAAATCCTGTGTTGGCTGGAACTGGTTCAAATACCAGGACAATGACCCGTTGAACCTGAATACTGATATCTCAAACCGTGACTCAAACAAAGGACTGGTTGATTCGGATTATAGT
>Ga0302210_10001311_pt1 | contig 10586 bp, 3 predicted proteins | sample II_Fen_E3_2_FD_198793 | JGI IMG/M metagenome (GOLD analysis project Ga0302210, IMG submission 198793) | Peat permafrost microbial communities from Stordalen Mire near Abisko, Sweden - II_Fen_E3_2 | ecosystem: Environmental > Terrestrial > Soil > Wetlands > Permafrost | place: Sweden: Abisko... | reverse complement strand
GGTTGTCACTGATAGTCGGTTTTCCTGTCGCATTCCAACAGAATCCACGAGTTGTAACCGGCGAGCCCCCATCAGGAGTTACCGAAGCCTTCAGATCTACTCCTGTATTATTCATATTAAGTAGTGCAACCTTGCTTACAGACGGTTTAGTTATAACCAAACTATCTCTTATACACCTTACAGAGAAACCATACCATTTATTGTTTGGAAACATTCTCAAGGTACCGTTATTGCCAAAATCTATGTATGAAGCAGTTGTGGAAGATATTGCTGTGCTGCTCCAAGCCTGCGACCACGATCCTCTGGAAGATAACGATGCATTACTTGCTTCGAGAAAGCCTCCGTAATGCAACTTCAGCGGAGATGCATAAGGAGATTGTCCCAGAGCTCCCATCGAAGTAACAGCATTGGTCCACTCTGTCATTGTGGGTATGCGCCATCCGTTACCCAGTAACAATGCACAGGGATCATTGGATGGCAACCAGTTACTATTTTCTGAGATGCTGGTGACCCAAGGAGTAGATGGTGTACGAGTGGTGCCGTCGTGTTTGTATCCCTGTATCCTATTAAATTGCCAGTACCATCCGGCTGCATCGTCTGCAGTTTCAGCTATGGATGCTGCCTGACGATCAGCCCCCAGATTTTGCGTTAACCAACAAGCACTCTTACCACCAATGCTCGTACTTATTGAATGATACCTTACAGTTTTAGATACCGGAGCCCCATTCAGACCCTCAGCATGAGTTATATCAAATGATGCCGGACACAACCTGAAGCTCGTTATAGTCGGACTATAACCAGTCCCGAAACTATTTGTTGCATAAGCTCTGATGTAATAAGTTGGTGTATCATTAAGATCGCGTATGGTATCCTTGATCACACCTATTCCAGATCCAAGAGATGACGGATTATCTGCTAAAGTTGGATTCCCTGTGGTATTCCAACAGAATCCGCGATCTGTTACTGGTGCTCCACCATCATTAGTTACAATGGCATTACTAACTCCTGAATTATTTGTCAGATCTGACATCACCACATTGCTTATAGTTGGTTTCACGACCATGGTGGTCAAACTATCCAAATTGCCATAAGCCTCTCCTTTGCTGTTGATAGCATAAGCTCTGACATAATATTTAGTTCCCGGTGACAAACCAACGATCTTATTCGTATAAAGACCAAGACCTCCTGTTGCATTATTATTTCTTGTTGCCAATGAAATAGTCGGATTAGAGCTTGTACTCCAGCAGACTCCCCTGGTGGTAACAGGCATACCTCCATCATCTGTGACATTTCCACCACTTACAGCAGCTATACTATCAACAGTAGATGGTTTAACAGTGAATAAAGTAGGCAAACGTACAGGCAAGGTTGTAAAGCTAATCTCACTACCATACCCAACTCCAACAGCATTGGTTGCATAAGCTCGTACATAATATGTAGTATTTGGCTGCAAATCTGAAATGTTACATATAAAGTTACCAATAGTATGGCTTGTTGTGTCTACAGTTTTCGAAGCCGCATCGATGGTTGGATTACTATAGATACTCCAACAAACTCCCCTTGACAAAATACTGCTCCGCCCATCATTTGTAATTTCACCGCCACTGGTTGCCGTTGTTGCAATTATATTAGCTGCATTATATGTTGCTGATAAAGTCGGGAGTCCATTCGTCAAAATTGTTTTTTCCTCACCATAGGCTACCCCAATTTTATTAACAGCATAAGCACGAATATAATACATTGTATTTGGCTGCAAATTAGTCATACTTACAGTAAACGAATCCATCCCGGAACCATTATTCGTCATATAATCACTAATTGTCGGGTTTGTATGCGTTGCCCAACAAAGACCTTTTTGCGTAATATCAGCACCGCCATTATTAGTAATAACACCCCCACTGTTTGAAGAATAGCCCGTCACAAATGCCGGATTCATTGTTTTCAACATTGGCGCTGTAGGGAAGATAGTTTCAGTTACCTGATTTCCATATGCAGTTCCGGCACTATTAGTAGCATACGCCCGCATATAATAAGCCGTACTCATTTGCAAACCTGTCACAATACTTGTAAAAGTTCCAACACCCACACCATCAGAAGTCTTATTAACAGCTACTGTATCCGGATTAAACGATGGGGTAACACTCCATATTATCCCTCTGGAAGTTATGTTGCCTCCTCCATCACTCGATATTTGTCCACCTGTAGCCATGGTAGATTTTGAAGTCGGGGTAATAACCTTAGTCGTGAGGATTGGCAAGGCAACCGGAGTAGTAAAAGAAACCTCATCACCATAAGCAACACCCTGACTATTTACCGCGTAGGCTCTGACATAATATGTAGTTACCGGCTTCAGATCTGTAATAGAACTATAAAAATCATTTCCATTCCATGGATCTGTTGTTGTTTTCGTATACAAACCGATTGTAGGTCCATGACCCGTACTCCAGCACACTCCACTATTGGTTATTGCTGCTCCACCATCACTTATCAGTGTCCCGCCTCCGGCAGCACTGTATCCTGACGAAGATGGAGATACCAACCTCGTTTTCAACACCGGAAGATCCTGAGTTTTGAAACTAATCTCATTACCATAAGCAACTCCAATACTATTAACCACTAAAGCTCTGGCATAATAGACAGTACCCATCTTCAGACCTATAATTACAGACTCATAATTACCGTTTCCGGAATCCTTTACTGAAATTTTATTTACAACTACCGTATCCGGACGAAATCCTGATGTTGTACACCAAACCATACCTTTTGTTGTTATAGGCTCTCCTCCATTATCGGAAATATACCCACCTGAGTAAGCACTCGTTCCGCCCACTTTCCATACATCGCGCGTTACTACACTTGCCAATGAAGGAGGATCAGTCGTAAAACCGACTTCATTACCATAAGCTGTTCCGGCAATATTAGTAGCGTAGGCAATTACATAGTATTTCGTAGAGCCTTTCAATTCTGCAAGTGGGCTTGTGTATTTGCCGGATCCGGATCCATCTGAAGTTTTGTTTATACGCACTGTATCCGGATCAAAACCCATAACGGTACTATACACAACACCTCTTGCCGTAATACCAGCCCTTCCGTCATTCGTAATATTTCCGCCACTAATTCCTCTGGTAGGTCCATTTGCTACAGCATCAACGGTAGTTAAGGTAGGCAAGGTAGGTGTAATAAAACTTATCTCATCACCATAAGAAATTCCTACACTATTCTCAACATAAGCCCTAACATAATATACCGTTTGGGCTTGCAGACCTGTTATATTTGCCGTAAAGGAACCAACATAATATCCCGTCGTTGCTGTTTTATTGAAAACAACAGTATCAGGATTAAAGCCAGACACTAAACTCCAAACAACACCACGCGTTGTGACTAAAGCCCCTCCATTACTACTGATATCACCTGCACCAACAGCAGTTTTCGACGAACTGGCATAGGCAGTCGTTGTACTTATCGTTGCTAAGACGGGAGCCTGGGTCGTAAAACTTTCGATATTTCCGTACGAAATTCCAACACTATTAATTGCATAAGCCCTGACGTAATAAGTGACACTTCCCATTAGCCCGTTTATTGTTTGCGTAAAATTGCCGACTTTCGGACCATTAATGGTATGACCATCCGATATGGTTGGCAGAATATTTTCGCTCCAGCAAATTCCACTTTCCGAAATATCCGCACCTCCGTTATCTATTATAATTCCTCCGGCTTTTGCCGAAACATTCGTAACAGAAGACAAATCGGGAGCTGCAGTAGTTACGACCGGATAATTGACGGTTGTAAAAGTGACTTCATTGCCGGCATATGAAATACCTGCACTATTTATAACATAAGCCCGGACATAATAGCTTTGTCCGCGCTTAAGATTACTCAACACGGATATAAAACTGCCGGAACCTGCCTGCGTTGTTTTATTATAAACAACCGTATCGGGGGTAAATCCGGAAATGCAACTCCAAACCAGGCCTACAACAGAGATTGTTCCACCTCCATTATTTAAAACAGAGCCACCACTTGTGCCATGCAAACCATCACCAGAACTTACTCCCTGATTTGTGGTTACGATTGCTAAAACTGGTGGCTCTGTAGTAAATGTTTCTATTTGTCCATAGGCAATTCCCGCTTCATTAACGGCATAAGCCCGCACGTAATAGGTGGTACTACCCATTAAATTTGTCATGCTATGAATGAAAGTTCCTATGCCAATTCCACAAGAGGTATGCGTATCATCAATAGTAGGATTTCCGGTTATATTCCAACAAATTCCACTATTTGTTACCTGCGCCCCACCGTCGCCTAAAATTTCACCTCCACCTGTAGCTGCCATGCTGGTAACCGAATTTACTACGGATGTCACCACCGTGGCAGTAGTAACTGTTGTAAATGAAACTACCTCACCGTATGCCACCCCTACTGCATTAATGGCATAAGCCCGCATATAATACGTCGACACAGCCGACAATCCGGTTATTCCAGCTGCAAAATTTCCCAATCCACTTCCGCTTACAGTATAACTATCATTCAGGGTAGGATTTCCGGTACTATTCCAACAGATACCCCTTTCTATCACGGAAGAACCTCCAGTACTACTTACCACACCTCGTCCGATTGCTGTTTTTGCTCCAATATTTATTACATCTGAAGAAGAAATAACCGGTAACACAGGAGGAGCCGTTTTTAAACTATCGAGATTTCCATACGAAATACCTACATCATTTACAGCATAGGCTCTGACATAATATTTGGTACTGCCCATCAGATCGTTCAGATAGGAAACAAAACCTCCAGCCCCACTGCCATTGGTAGTATAGCTATCGTTTACAGTCGGATTAGCAGTTGTACTCCAGCAAATTCCACGAGAACTTACCTCACCATTACCATCCGAAGATATAAATCCTCCGGTCACAGCAGCCATTGAAGTAATCGCACTAGGCCTAGAAGTAACAACAAAAGCCAAGGTATCCGTTGACAAGCTATCCAGACTTCCATAGCCAACACCGTAGCTATTTACAGCATATGCTCTGACGTAATATTTAGTAGCAGCATGTAAGCCAACGATGTGACTTGTAAATGATCCTAAACCCGTGCCATCGATAGACTCCGACGTCTTAGTTAATAAATTTACAGAAGGAATACTGTCCGGACTCCAACAAACACCTTTTGCTTGCAAGGTTTTATCTCCTACATAAACCACCGTTCCGCCGCTATAAACATCATAGCCATGAATATTATTCGGCGCAGTTGTGCTTAGAACCGGTAAACCTGTAGTCTTAAAGCTGGTTTGACTGCTATAAGCTGTCCCAACAGAATTAACAGCGTATGCTTTTACATAATACGTTGTATTCGGAGATAATTTTGAAAGATACACTGTAAAGGTTCCTATATCTCTTACGTTAATGGTAGCAGAAGGTACATAGGTATAATTTACACGGTCGGTACTATAACACAGTCCCCTTGATGAAACTAATGCACCTCCGTTATTCAAAAGCAAAAATGTTCCGGTAGCAGTACTATCAATAACATCACTTATTGTAGGAGGATTCAGTTCGGGCAATACCGGAGGAGGAGTTGTGAACTGCAGCAAGTTCCCATAGGCTATACCATATGCATTAACAGCGTATGCCCTTATATAGTAAGTGGTATTTCCCAACAAGTTCATCAGATTACTTGGAAACTCCCCAACCCCGGAACCGTCATTCGTTATAATCATATCCTTATCGTCCACAGGATCACCTTTTACACTCCACAGAAGCCCTCTCTTCGTTATCGGAGCACTCATATTACTGGTTATTTTGCCTCCGCTTATGGCCGACATACTTGTAATATCACGCGTATCTAACGTGATGATTACGGGAGCTTCCGGAATAATGCTAAATGTCCTGTCTTCACCATATGACACACCAATAACATTTTTGGCATAAGCCCTGTAATGATAAATTACACGCTGACTCAGGTTGGTTATAATACTCGTAAATATTCCTAACCCGTTTCCATCGGAAGTATAAGAATTAGCAAGCGTTGGATTGAATGTTTCACTCCAACAAACCCCTCTTTCGGTTACCGGTGCACCCCCATCACTGATTACGTTACCCCCTACAGTGGCTGAAGTATTGAATAGAGAAGAGGCCGCAAAGGTTACTACTCTTGCCGAATCAGGTAAGGTAATCAATTCTTGTTGACCGTACGAAACACCGGCAGCATTCACTGCATACGCCCTTACATAATAAGTTTTTCCGGCTCTCAATCCAGTCATGACACTACTAAATGTTCCGGTCCCATTGCCTGAAAATGATTCTGCTGTTTTAGTATTTACAACCAAAGATGGGTTTGGCAAAGTATCCCAGCAAATACCCCGCATTTTGATGACAGAATAGCCAACATCCATTACTTCGCCGCCGCTATTGGCTGCAGTTCCAGCCAGTCCCGATGGAACTGTAGTTACAACGTTTACATGTTTAGCTGTTGTGAAGCTTACTTCAGGCCCGTATTCAGTTCCAATTTTATTTGTTCCATAAGCTTTTACGTAATAAATTGTACCTTCTGACAGTCCTGTCAGCTTCGTTTTGAAAGAGCCAATGCCGAAAGGTGTCGTATCTGAAGAAGAAACACATTGATAGCTTACTTTATCTGTGCTATAGCACAGTCCTTTGTCTGTTATAACGGCTCCTCCATTGTTTAGAAGCGCCGAGGTACCTACTGCCGAGCTACCTGTAATACTATCTATGGTTAGATACACATCTAGTCCGGGTGTCTGGGCTGCAGTTGTTGTAAACTGAATTAAATTACCATAAGCAGTACCTACACTATTGGTAGCATAGGCTCTCAGATAGTAAGTGGTATTACCCAACAAAGAAGATAATGAACTAGCGTATGTACCAAGTCCGGAACCATCATTCGTTTGAGCACTTGAGCTATCAATCAATGGATCAGCAGTTGCACTATAGCGGACTCCTCTATGAGTCACCTGAGCTCCTCCGTCAGCAGTTATATTCCCGCCGCTTTCGGCAGTCATATTGGTTAGCTTATTTAGCGGTAATGTAGTAATTTCCGGCACTGCCAATGGAGTAGTAAATAAGACATTATCGCCATAAGCAACACCCTGTAAATTGCAAGCATATGCCCGAACATAATACTTTGTATTCGGGAGCAGGTTGACCAAATTACTGATATAGGTACCAATTCCAGAACCACCAGAGATCTGCACTGTTTTTGTACTAAGAGTTGTATCGGGATCGATGGAAGTGTTCCAACATACCCCTTTGCTTATTATATTCGTCCCTCCGTCAGTCAGTACATTGCCTCCCCCTGTAGCTGTATATCCGGATATATTATTTGAAACCGGAGAAGTTATAACTGCTGGATAACAGGCAATATCATTCCAGTTAGAGCCGTTGTAATAGCGGATAGTTTTTGATGATGAATTAATATAGATAGCACCAGCACTTAACCCTTGTACAACCGGATTATTACTCATCACTGGCAATTTATAAGTTACTAACTCTTTACCTGACGAGAAACCACTATTATCATTCACAGTACCCGTTGTAAGGTCAACCATTTTTGACCACAAGATACCATTATAAACCATCACAGCTTTTGTTGCTGTAGAATAATAAATTGAGCCGGATTGAGGATTGAGAGGTGCATTTATCAATGACGGGAGATAAGGAATTCCATGCTTAACTACAAAAAAATCCTGTGGACTATTAGCAGATATATTACCTGTACAAAGAGTTTCCCACCCTGTTCCCGTATAAATAAGAGGTTTTGCATCAACACTACTTAAGATCAGCATACCAAGTTCCGGTGAAGCAACAACAGTAGGATCCAACACTGGTAAATGTGGAATATCTCCAACTATTCTAAAATGACTTTGCCCTAAAGCCAAATTTAAACCGAATACCTGAATTAATAAAAGCAGTATATTAAATAAACGTTTCAAAACCGATAGAGCAAACTACGTAACAAATAATGCAAAATGATAGTACTGAAAAATGCGGACTATGTGAAACACAAACAAAAATAAAAAAAGCATCCAGCTTTTTTTACAAAACACAAACATTTACCCCTATATTTTAACTACAATTAAACATTAAGGCTACATTCAAAGCATACAACAAAAATAACGAGGTAAATAGAACATTAGCAAAGCAATATATCAATATTATTTACCACAACTTCAATTAGAATAAAAAACGACAAGCCCTATAAACATTATCAAATCAAAAAAAAGAGATTCCAAAAACTCTATATTCATATTTTGGACTAAGGCACAGTATCTATTCAAAATTAAAAGCCCCCTTAAATTGGCCAAACCAATTTAAGAGGGCTTTATTTAGACTAAGCTATATTGCATTATTTAGAATTTTCAGTTGAAGTATCTTTAACTTCCTCTTCCTTGCCGGGATGAATACCCGGATGATGGATAATGGTAAGTACGCTGAGAAACTGACTATAAAAAGACGGATTGAATTGTTTTAATGGAACATCAGCGAACATAAAGAATCCCGAATAACATTTTTCTGCATATGCAGAATTTCAAAGTGTTGATGCAGGATATTTTTCTGCATATGCAGAATTTCGAAGTGTTGATGCAGGATATTTTTCTGCATATGCAGGATTTCAAAGTGTTGATGCAGGATATTCTTCTGCATATGCAGAGTTTCTTAGTGTTGATGCAGGATATTTTTCTGCACATGCAGAGTTTTCTAGTGTTGATGCAGAATATTTTTCTGCATATGCAGAGTTCCCTTATGCATGTGCAGAATATTTTTAGTTTGCAACCTTTTCCCAATAGTTAGCAACCTTTTTTCCTTAGGTTACAAACTTTTTTCCTTAGGTTGCAAACTATTCCCAATAGTTCACTAACTTTTCTCAATAGCTTGCAACCTTTTTTCTTTAGGTTGCAAACTTTCCCCAATAGTTCACTAACCTTTTCCAATAGTTTGCAACCTTTTTTCCTTAGGTTGCAAACCTTTTCCAATAGTTTGCAACCTTTTTTCCTTAGGTTGCTAACTTTCCCCAATAGATTGCAAACTTTTCTCAATAGTCACAACCAATTCCGACCTTATCACACCCAATTCCGACTACGTTACAATCAATCCCGACCTCGTTACGATCAATTCCGAGCATGTTACGACCTATTCCGACTACGTTACGATCAATTCCGACCTCGTCACGATCAATTCCGACCTCGTCACGACCAATTCCGACCTTGTTACGATCAATTCCGACCTCGTCACGACCAATTCCGACCTTGTCACACCCAATTCCGACTACGTTACGATCAATTCCGAGCACGTTACGATCAATTCCGACCTTGTTACAATCAATCCCGAGCACGTTGCAAACTATTCCCAATTGTTCACTAACTTTTCTCAATAGTTTGCAACCTTTTTCCCTTAGTTTGCATCAGAATATTTTTACACCCGCTGAAGTAGCAGTTATAGAAGCATCACTTACCCTGCCATAATCAATTCCGACTTCGTTACGATCAATTTCGACTGTTTCACAGGGCTTATTTACCAATACGTATAGCCACTAGTGAACGTTGCAGATTGTCCGTCGTAGTTAGTAACAACCACATCAGTTGCACCGACGGCATGGACTGGAGTGCCGGCTGTGATGGAAGTTGGGCTAACAAAATTGATGTTTGTGGCTTGAACACCACCAATTGTCACATTCGATTGATCAGTTTCAATTGTTCTCCAGTTGGTTATCCATGATTTATTAGAGACATTAGGGCGATTATGAGTCAGGGGAGCACGGTAGATAGCACTAGAGTAAGCAGTATTGTAGCCACCAAATAAATATACAAAATCATCGATTACTGCAACTTGTGACCCATATTGAAGAGCAGGTATGACACCACTAGCAACCGTCCACGTTGTCGGATCAGAAACAGATGATTTATAAATTACACTTATGCCCGCACTTCCGTTATATCCGCCAAGCAGATAATTATAATTGCCTACTGTTATTATTTGAGAAAGACCCGATGCACCCGGCAAAGTTTTACCTGTGTTTGTCCATGTAGTTGGATCTGAAACCGGTGCACTATAAATAATCTTTGCATATGATCCGGTATTTCCACCGAAGATATAAACATGATCTCCAATAACAGAAACTGCCCCGGTATATGAGCCCGAAGGCAATGTCTTACCGGTATTTATCCATGTAGTTGGATCTGAAACCGGTGCCCTGTAAATTGAACTCAGCAGCGATGTGCTATACCCACCAAATAGATATAAATAATCTCCTATAGTGAAAATCTGACTTGCATGGGTTGCGACCGGCAACGTCTTGCCAGTATTTATCCATGTTGTCGGGTCAGAAACCGAAGCCGAATAGATGGTATTCACTGCACCACCATTGTAACCACCAAAAAGATAGAGCTTATCGGCAATCCTAACCAGGTTTTGCCAATATAAACTTGCAGGCAAAACAGTGCCGGTATTACTCCAGCTAGTCGGATCTGAAACAGGCGCAGAATAAATAACATTAACAGCTGCACTGCCATTATAGCCTCCAAAAAGATAGATTTTATCCCCAATAACTGCCAATTGTGAACCATAGAGTGC
>Ga0302210_10001309_pt1 | contig 10589 bp, 10 predicted proteins | sample II_Fen_E3_2_FD_198793 | JGI IMG/M metagenome (GOLD analysis project Ga0302210, IMG submission 198793) | Peat permafrost microbial communities from Stordalen Mire near Abisko, Sweden - II_Fen_E3_2 | ecosystem: Environmental > Terrestrial > Soil > Wetlands > Permafrost | place: Sweden: Abisko... | reverse complement strand
TGTACAGAAAGCCGATGGCAGCAATGCTTCTAATTCGACTTACGTGGCAGTAAATTGATCCCTGTATACGGGTCAGCAATTCGTCCCGTGTACTAAAGAAAGATCCCCTGTAGGTTGAAAGGCTTGCAGGGGATTTGTTGTTCGGGCGCATGAATTGAAAAATGAAGTACAAGAACACCTATTGGAGATCACTAAATTATTTTTTGCAAAATGATTTGTACGTATTATAAAGGTGCAAATTGTAAAATCAAAGTTTTGTTTTGAAAGAATTTAATTCGTAGTTAACAAATTATATAGCTTATATACAATTGGTTATAATTAAAATAAAAGATCTATGGATACTTGCACAAAGTATTTCTTTTACTTCAGGTTGTGTTGAACACTTCGATAAAAATAGATCTTTAGCCGGAATAAAGTTTATTTGTTTGCTCTTTTTGACCGGATGTGGGAATAATGTAAAACTTTTCAATAAAAGTGCAAAGCTCTAAATGATAAAATCAATAATCTTTGCATCATTAAATCTTACAAAATAATCAATATTAATTCACTTTTAATTTACAACATTATGAACACAACAGAAATAAAAGGAAACTGGGACGAACTCAAAGGTAAACTAAAACAGAAATTCGCACAATTAACGGATGATGATTTAATGTTTGCCGAAGGAAAACAAGAGGAAATGTATGGAAAGCTTCAACAGAAGCTTGGCAAAACGAAAGAAGAAATACATAAGATTCTTTCGGATTTATAATTTTTAGGAATCATTTTTATGTAATGTAAAAATCAACTAAATTTATTAACAATTTAAATTAAATCAAAATGGATAAAATAAATTTAAATTCAGAAGAATTGGAAAATTCAAGTGGTACTTATTCAATAGGTTATAAAAACAAATTAAGTAGAACCAAACTCGAGAAATTGTTTGAAGATGAATTGAAAGATATTTTTTGGGCTGAAAAAGCATTAACTAAGGCCATGCCAAAAATGATGGAAAATTCACATAATCCTGAATTGCGTGAAGCTATAAGCAGTCATCTCAGCGATACTGAAAATCAGGTTATGCGTATTCAACAAGTTTTTGAAGAGTTGGGTAAAGAGGCTAAAACGAAGAAATGTGATGCAATGGACGGATTGTTAAAAGAAGCAGATACCATTATGGTAGAAGCCGAAGAGGGCTCCATGCGGGATGCAGGTATTATTTCAGCAGCACAAAAGGTTGAACATTATGAAATTGCCACCTATGGTACTCTTCGTCAGATGGCAGAAACTCTTGAACTCGATCGGGCTGTAGAGTTACTTCAAACGACGTTGGATGAAGAGAAAGCTGCAGATGAAAAATTAACTGAAATTGCAGTGAGTATATTTAATAAACAAAATATAAACTCAAATTAAATTACATATTAACTATAAAATGATTGATGAATTCTAATTTTCAGAAAGATTCTTTATTGTTGACAATTGTAAATATTGTAGACAATTGAAGATAATAAAGAATCTGTTTTAAATAAAGAAATTTGGATGTAAACATACTTTAACGAATGAATAAATTTTATATAATTGATTATTTTTATTTTATAAATGTGAGAGTAATTTCCATCTTTTTTAAATAAGTTGGAAAGTTGTTTATAGAACATTCTTTATTTTAGAAATGATTTTTTTAAAATCGAACATGTATATAAATATAAACTTAAAATTGATAAGAAAATGAAAAAGATAAATTTAATATTGCTGGTAATCGCCATAAATTTGGGCGTTTATGCACAAAGTCCCTATGGAACAGGTAGAATGAATTCGGATTCTATTAGCTCAAGCAGTTTAAATATTCCAAATGGATTTATAAAGAAAAATGGAAAGACGGTAAAGGTAGAAGATGGGAAATTATCTGTCTTAAAAAAAGAATTTACACTCTCCGATGGAACAGTTGTAAAGACTAATGGTAGCTTTAAGTCAAAAGATGGAACAGAAACCAATCTTAAAGATGGAGATCATTTAGATTTAAATGGAAAATTAACCACTATGGATAATTCGAAAATTAATAATGATAGCGCCAGAACCAATAACAGCAACAGCAACGGCAATTATCAAAACAATAATATGAATGATAATAATAATCAAGTGAAATAAAAAAAATGCACACATTATGATTAATTCATAACTGATTAATCATAATGTGTGAAGTTAAATCAAATTTCAGCCATATAATGAGAAAGATGCAGCGTATTTTGAAAAGTATTGAGATAAATTATAAAATAACGAATATCGTTGATAATCAGGGGCTGATTAAACACAATTATATTCTTGATTAATATATACTTACAAAGTATTTTTCATCGTTAAGTGCATAGATATTTCTGTTTCAAGTTTAAAAATTATGCACTTGATATGTATCGATAATAACTATCCTGTAAGGATTTACTTTGAATAACCCCCGGATTTTTCCGGGAGATAAGAAATAAAAGTACTGTCGAACTCCGGTGGAGTTCACCAATAGTATTTAAACAGTTAGATTCAATGGGAAACTCCTTTGGAGTTTAGTTATTAGACCAGACTTAATCCCCCGAATAAATTCAGGGGTTTCCGACAAGTCGGAATGTATCATATGCACAGATAACTCCTTTGGAGTTTTTTAGCAGACCTTACTTAATTTAAAAAAATGAAAGATGGAAAAAGAAAAAACTATAGAGATATTAAATCGACTCATCGAAGTCAATAATGACAGATTTGATGCTTATACAAGTGCATCAAAAGAAATTGAAGACCCGGATTTAAAACTATTATTTATCAGATTTGCTCAGACAAGTCAGAAGTTCAACCAGGAGCTGTCTCATGAAATTTATAGTTCGGGCAGCAATCCAGAAGAAGGGTCTGCTTTATCAGGTAAATATTCCAGGAAAAGGCTGGATATAAAATCATCAATCAAGGGTGCTGATCGTTTTGTTATTTATGATTCATGTGAAATAATTGAGGAGCATATAGTTGATGTTTATGAAAATATATTACGAAATGAATTACTCTGTTTAAGTATTGAACAACTAACTATACTCAGAACTCAATATTCACTTATTAAAAATGATCTGATTCGACTTAAATTCATTCGTATTTTAAAAAGAGAAAAAAATAATATAATTAACTTCCTATAATCATTATGATAATGATACATAATTTGATAATGAAGATGCTTTCCTTGCAAACATCCAATCGGATTGAATTAATGGATGATTTTAGTCAAAGCATTAAAACGAAAAAAGAACTTTTTATAAACGGAAAAAATAAAATGGTTAAAATAATAGATGTTTTGAATAAACCCGTCAAAATCAACAACGACAGAATAGAAGGTTTTCAAACTGCCTCCAGGAAAACAGAAGATCCGGTTTTAATATCTTTATTCAAGCAGTTTTTCCGAAAAAGTGAAAAATGCAAACAGAAACTTGTAAGTGAGATAGTCCAATTTGGTGATATCCTCACCCAAGAAACTAAAAAAAGTGGGATAATCTACCGTACATGGATGGAGATCAATTTAAGCGTCACCGGTAATGACCGGATATCACTTCTGAATTCATGTAATTTATGTAAGCCTGGAAAAGAAAATGAGCCGGAAAAATCTAAAGAGGTATGGAAGGATGATCTGAAATATTTAAGAGTAGAGCAGATTACCCCGGTTAACTCACAATTCGCCCTGATCGGGGCTGATCATATCCGGCAACATTCGATTATAAAAGCACAAAAAGTAATTAATAATTAACAATGAACAATGAACAATAAATAGTTGCCGGGATGCTGAAATGTAAGCTTCTGTAGATGAATAAATAGTTCATTAACTATCAACTATTACCTAAATAATTAAAAAACGAAACAACATGAAAAAAACGAGAATAATTATAATAGTCTTAGCATTATCATTTTTTATTAGTGGAATGCAATCGTGCTACGTCGAAAAAGACACAGGACGCCATAGATGGTGGTATCACAGGCACTATAGAGATCATCATGACCATGACCGGGGTGGTGTGATCATAATTGATCCTGATCATCATCACGATAGAGATGATCATCACTAAATCTTGTGTACAAAAACGAAAATTGAGAGACCATTCATCTGAAATTCTATTTAGATGATATTAAAAATAAAAACATGAACGTAAATTCAACGAATTTAACTTATAAAACAAGAAAAATGGTAAATGAAAATATTCCCCAAAAGACTGACAGTATCATAAGTCAGAAATCTATATTCAGCATCGATGGTTCATCTCTTTCGCCGAATACATTACTGAAAAAGAGTCTTGATGTTCGTATAAATCAAATTCAAAGTCAGGCTGAGATATTATTTATTACTTCTTTTCCGCCTCGTCAATGTGGTATTGCCACTTATTCACAAAATTTGATTACAGCTTTAAATAATAAATTCAGTAACTCTTTGTCAATAAAAATATGTGCATTGGAAAATGGAAAAGACAAATTTGAATACCCTGACGATGTGATATTTACGCTGGATACATCCCGATCTGTATCGTATATGCATGTAGCAGAAAAAATCAATAGCGACGATCAGATTCAACTTATACTTATACAACACGAATTTGGTTTCTATAAAGATCAGGAACCCGCTTTTCTTCAGTTATTGAATAAGCTGAATAAACCGGTAGTAGTTGTTTTTCATACCGTACTTCCAAATCCGGATGCACGGTTGAAATCAGAAATAAAAAACATAGTTGCTGCCAGTAAATCTATTATTGTCATGACTAATTCTTCATCTGATATACTGATAAATGATTATGGAATATCTAAACATCAGATAAAAATTATAGCTCATGGAACCCATTTGGTGCAGCATCTAAGTGAAAAGTTTCTTAAAAATAAATATGGTCTGACAGATCGTAAAGTACTTACTACATTTGGATTGCTGAGTTCCGGAAAAAGTATTGAAACGACATTGGATGCTTTACCAAAAATAATACAACAATGTCCTGAAGTTATATTCCTGATTATTGGAAAAACGCATCCCGAAGTTGTAAAAAATGAGGGTGAAGTATATAGAAAAAGTCTTATTGCTAAAGTTAAAAAACTAGGTATACATGACCATGTCAAGTTCATAAACAAATACCTGTCATTGTCGGAATTGCTGGAATATTTACAGCTCACCGATATATATCTTTTTACGTCTAACGACCCGAATCAGGCTGTGAGCGGTACATTTGTTTATGCTATGAGTTGTGGATGTCCGATTATATCAACACCTATTCCTCATGCTAAAGAAGTTTTGACTGAAGATACGGGAATCATCTTCGATTTTAGCAATTCTGAACAACTCTCTGATGCGGTAAATCGCATATTAAATGATGATTCATTGCGAAAAAGACTTATTGTAAATACGTTGCAAAAGATAGTTTCTACTGTTTGGGAAAATTCAGCGATGGAACATGCCCGATTATTTAAAGAAATATCCGGTAATAAAATTCAGATTACATTTAATCTACCGGTTATTAACCTGAATCATATCAAGGCAATGACAACGGAAGTTGGGATGATTCAATATTCAAATATGAACGAGCCGGATATTAATTCGGGTTATACATTAGACGATAATGCCGCGGCTTTGGTGGCTATTTGCATGTATTATAAATTAACAGGAGAAATAGAGAGCATTGATGACATTCAAAAATATCTCAGTTTTATAAAATCCTGTCAACAACCGGAAGGCGATTTTCTGAATTATATGGATCAGGAACAAAATTTCACCAACCAAAACCAGAAAATTAATTTGGAAGAATCTAATGCAAGAGCAATATGGGCTTTGGGGTATGTCGTCTCGTTAAAAGAAATATTACCAAAAAACATCATTGCAGATGCCATAAGCATTTTTGAAAAAGCAATGGTTGGTTTACAATCTGTAAAATCACCCCGTGCAATGTCTTTTATTATAAAAGGGATATTCTTTTTTCAAAAAGATAAAAAGTCGAACAAGTATCTTAACAAAGTATTTTTATATGCAAATCATTTACTTGCGATGTATAAACAGGAATCGAACTTTATATGGAAATGGTATGAAAGTTATATGAGTTATGCTAATAGTATCATGCCTGAAGCAATGCACTATGCATGGTTAATGACCGGTGAGGAAATTTATAAAGATATAGCCCGGATATCCTTTAACTTTCTGTTGTCGTTGACATTCAACAATAACGGGATAGAAGTTGTTTCGAATAAAGGTTGGTTGATAAAAGGGGAGAGCACAGGACATTTAGGTGAACAACCCGTCGATGTTGCTTATACCATTATGAGTTTGAGCAAATTTTATGATTTTTTTAAGAACGAAGAATATCATAGAAAAATGGACATCGCTTTCAACTGGTTTTTGGGGAACAACCGTTTACACCAGATTATTTATAATCCCATTACCGGTGGGTGTTACGACGGATTGGAAGAGACACATGTAAACCTGAATCAGGGTGCCGAATCGACTCTAAGTTACCTTTTGGCCAGACTAACTGTCGATAAGTATAAAAATCAAAGGTAAAATCTATCAGCCAACTGCAATTTCCCCCTTGCCACAAAGCTACAAAGCCACAAAGATGCACCGGGAAGATACCGATTTATCTGAACAATATTAATATTTCAAACTTAGTGAAACTTTGTGGCTTTGTAACTTTGTGGCAGAATAACAAACCCGTATCAGTTTTAATATCGTTTCATATTGTTTTTGGTGCCGGGGATTTAGGTTACACGGATGAAATAAGGGGCTTTTAGAATGAAATATACGTTTTTGTGTCCTGTTCCCCGACGACAAAAGTTTATTGCGTTGATTCGTTCTTCCACTATTCAGCAGGAAAGAAGATTGAAAAAGTAGCTCCAATTCCGGATTTCCCTTCAGCGAATATAAATCCGGAATGATTTTCTACAATTCTCTTACAAATAGAAAGGCCGATGCCAGTCCCCGGGTATTCATCCGAAGTATGCAATCGTTTAAATATTGTGAAGATTTGTTCTGCATATTGCTGTTCAAAGCCTTGACCACTATCTGCTACTGTGATTTTATAATATTTTTTTTCCGATTCCATATTCAGAATTGGGTAGTCTTTAGCAGCGATTTTTTCACAACCAATTTTAATCATCTGCTCTCCACTAATTTTACTGTACTTTAACGAATTATTAATCAAGTTCTTAAATAATTGTTGTATTTGGAAAGGAATTACTTTCAACACAGGCAATTGAGCAGATTCAATATGAGCACCTTTTTCTTCAATTTCTTCGGACAATTCGAGTAATGTATTTTTTAGTAACACATTTAAATCACTTTCCTCAAAAATTTTATCAGTTTTGTTGGTCCGTGAAAACAAAAGCAAATCATCAATTAGTTTTCGCATTCTGGTAACGGAATTCTGAATTCGATCAAAGTATTCGATGTCTGATTTGGACATACCTGATAACTCACTTTCTTTAATAAGCGATATAAATGTTTGTATCTTACGAAGTGGTTCCTGCAAATCGTGACTTGCAATTTGATTAAAAGAACTGAGTTCCTGATTACTTAGTTCTAACTCACGATTTTTCTCCTGTAAAGTTGAATTATTAATATGCTCTGGTGTAATGTCTTGTATTACCCCGATATGTGTGCTTTGTCCGTGATTTTCAATAAATTTACCGATTGATCTGAAAAAACGTACCTGACCATCCTGCCGTATAACTCTATACAAACGAGTATAAGTATCGTGTTTTTTGAGTAATTTGTCTACACCATTTGCAACAATATGTCTGTCGTCAGGATGTACAAATTTCAAATAATTTTTAACAGAAGGTTTAAAGGAATTGGGTTCACAGCCCAACAAACGATATAAATTATCAGAATATATAAGTTTATTTGTATTAATATTCCATATTGATATGCAAAATTCTCCGATTATCTCTGCATGTTTTATTGATTCTGTGGAAATTAATAATTCTTCATTCGAATTCATTAATTTAATTAAGTCCTTATTTATTTTGATAAATGAAAGGATAAACATGATTAAAGTAAATGTAAGTGATATTAATGTAATAAGAGGGGTAAATGTTATATCGTGATCATATTTTTTCTGATGCTCATTAAAAATAGTTTTTTCCAGATATACCAGTTGATCAATTTTCAATTGTATGTCATTCATTAATTCAGTACCCTTTAACATATTTTCGTCTAAGGATTGATCTGTTTTTGAACCTGTCATTATTTCTAATGAATTTAACAAGAGAATAAATCGTAAATCTATTAATTTACGTAGTTGTTCGATGTTTTTCTGAAGTTCAGGCTGATTTATTGTCAGATTATTTAGACTGGCGAATGATTTATTAATCTTACTACGACTATTAAAATAGGGTGATAGAAAAGCACTATCCCTGGTTATTATATAACCACGTTGTCCGGTTTCTGCATCTTTTACATACGATTGCAACTGATGTAGCTGGATTTGAATTTTATAAGAATGAGCCAGCAAATCTGCAGATGTTTCAAGAGAACTGGCATGTTTGTAAGAAATGCTTGAAATGAAGAGTAATATAAATAGTGATATTATAAAGATACTCTTCAGAAAAAAAGTATATTTGTTCATTCCAATAAATATTAATTACAAACTAAGTAAAAAGCAATCTCTGTTTAGTCCTGAAGTGAGATAGTGCCAATTTATGGTAATAACCTCTTCCAAAAACTTTTTAAGTGTAGTAAAATCGTGTGGTTTTTTGATATAAACGTTTGCACCATTAACAAATGCATCTTCAATCTCTTGTTCAGAAGCCGATGTGGAATAAATTGCAATTGCCACATCCTTTAAATAGTCTATTTTTTTGATTTCCTGCAAACATTCCATTCCTGATTTAAAAGGCATATTCAAGTCAAGAAAAAGTATATGGGGTAATTTATTTTGATTATCGACAAGGTAGTTCATTAATTCTACTCCGTCATTAACTGTTTTGACTAATGTTTTTATTTTAATTGATTCGAAAGCGACTTTAAAAAAAAGACGGTCATCCTCATCATCATCTGCGAGTAAGACATATATGGAATCGTTTTGCATATGCAGTTGTATTAGAATATGATAATAATATATTTATTATATTAACTGTTCGTTTCGATATCTGGTTCTTTTATTTGAACTTGACGCCTCTTTTTGATAATTCGTTGGAAAGTGGAGGGCGTAAGTCCTGTCACTTTTTTAAATTGATTACTGAAATGTGCAATGCTACTATAGTTTAATTTCCATGCAATTTCAGAGATGTTTAATGCGGTATTTATGATTAAATATTTTGAACGTTCAATCTTTTGAAGTTGAGTAAAATTTTCTATCGAGGTATAGGTAAAACTTGAAAATAAATTTGAAAGGTATCCATAACTATATTTGAGTTTGTCAGACAGAAAAGTTGGCATACCGGATGTAATGGGTGAATTTTCATCCATATAAACCATTTCAATTATTGCATCCTTGATTTTTTGGATAAGAATACTTTTTTCGTCTTCTATAATTACAATTCCATATTTTTTTAGTCCCAATGTTAGTTCATTCAATTTGTCATCTGAAAATGGCTCATTGATCTCAACTTCACCGGTACCTCTCAATATGTAATTCAATTGCATTTGATCCAAATGTTCTTGGAGCAATTTTTTACCAACAATATTAATATCAATTTGAATAATAAATTTCATACTAAAGAAATTAAAATTGTAAACATGAATCAATTTGAAATTAATAACAAACTTAATAAATTGATTAAAGAACGAATACTATATAAATTTTGTTCATTTCAGTTCTAAATTAAAATATGTGAATTAATATAATATAGCGATAAGACTGTTAATTATATTATGTTTTTTGAATAAATACAAAAGGAATAGTTGAATTAGTAAGTTTTTCTAGTAAGGTAAGTTGAAAAACTCCAAAGGCATTACCAGTAAGTTATGTTCTATTTTTATTAGATTCAATTCATTTTGTGTTTAATTTAAATAAATATTGCATATGTTAAAAATAGATTGTACTTTTGGACGAAATTGCATTTCTCCTGTCGGGTTAGCTGAACCATTCGGTTTGTTGTAATTAATAGTTACGGACAAAAATGAGGGGTTTGGAATATGAACCGGTCGATGTTGCAACGAAATGTAGAGGCACAGGCGTTTAGATCGCATTACTCAATAGCTTCCTGACATTATAAGGTAGGTAAAATAAAATTTAAAATTAAATTACAATCAAATTGAACCTCAATATTGAAACTGGGTTTAAGGTTAAGAAATAGAGAGCATTCTTTTTCGAAAGAGGTTGACAAATAGAAATAAGGTATTATTCTTTAAAACCTTATTTCCTGGTATTCAACCTTCGTAGAAAACCAAACACCCATAGGCCCAACCTTATTTACATTATTTATTAAACAGGTATACTTTCAATACGTAGGTATTTCAACGATGTTAATTTTTTTTACAGCCTATTTAACCGAAGGATTGAATAGTTGAATATCTGAAGTAGTATCGTTTGGTTTGTGTTTTATTTTTCCGACAAATCGGAATCTTCGATGTGCAACTTGGTGTTTTTGTGCCTACTATATAACTAATTGAAATGCTTTATTAATTAACA
>Ga0302210_10001305_pt1 | contig 10598 bp, 13 predicted proteins | sample II_Fen_E3_2_FD_198793 | JGI IMG/M metagenome (GOLD analysis project Ga0302210, IMG submission 198793) | Peat permafrost microbial communities from Stordalen Mire near Abisko, Sweden - II_Fen_E3_2 | ecosystem: Environmental > Terrestrial > Soil > Wetlands > Permafrost | place: Sweden: Abisko... | reverse complement strand
GCTATCAAACACAACATCTTTCAAAAGGAGTAAAAGCAAATGATTATTGACGGACATTCTCATGTCACCCTGCCGCTGCAGAAACATATAGCATTAATGGATCAGGCAGGGGTTGACAAAACAATCCTGTTTTCAACTACATTTCATCCTGAACTTGCAAAAAATGTGCAGGAAGTAAAAGAAAAAATGAACTATTTAGAGGATCTGCTTTCAGGAAAGAAAGGTTCCATGATGGAAGCAAAAAAAAATTCTGTCACAGAATTGGTCAGTGCAATCAAGCAGTATCCCACACGTTACATCGGTTTCGGTGCTGTTCCTGCCGGGCTGAGTCTGCAAGATACAATGCAATATCTGGATGAAAATATTTTAAGCAATAATCTGGCTGGTATAGGTGAATTTACTTTAGGTGCAGGTCAGGCACATTTGCTGGAAGTTATTTTTCAGGCAGTACAGAACTTGAAAAAAATGCCAATATGGATACATGCTTTTCATCCCTATACATTGCAAGACATAAAAGAAACAGCTTCTATGGCAAAGCTGTTTCCGGAAATTCCAGTAATATTAGGACATTTAGGGGGACTCAACTGGCTTGAGACGATGGACATTGTCGCCGAAACATCTAACCTATATCTTGATACCTCTGCTTCTTATTCCACCCTTGTGCTAAGTACCGTCATTAATGCCATTCCTGAAAAATGTATTTTTGGAGTTGATCTCCCTTTCGGAGATTTAGAGATATCCAAACAGGTGATCTTAAAATATGCAAAGACCTCTGCTGCTGCCAATGCTGTTTTAGGCGGTAATATTTCAAAAATACTAAACCTTTCTTTATAATATCTGATAAAAAAGTCCGTGTTCTGTACAGTACCATATCAACATTTCATGGCTCCTTTTCAGAACACGCACATTCAGATTCCACTCAGGATATTGTTTGATGAGCTGAATCCGTTCTCCTGTCACAAAGGCAACAAAAGAAATGTAATGAGTCTTTGTCATAGGATGGTCGCTGGAGATAAACCATTCATTTTCCACGATCTCTACATTCAGCTTTTCCTGTTCTTCTGCTTTTTGGAGTTTCAGAGCAACAAGCTTTTTACCACAGCAGGAAACCTCTGCGGTACCAGTGCAGAGTGTAATATTGTGACATTTCGGACAGACAAAATATTTAGTATTTCTCATATTACCATTCACAAAGTCATTCGGTGCTACTTCTCCATCCAGCAAACTCTGCAGATCAACGCCCAACAGCTTTGAAAGCTCAGAAATGAGTGAAATATCAGGAAGACCCAGACCACGTTCCCACTTCGAAACGGTTTTATCACTGATATTCATTTTATCAGCAAGCTGTTTTTGCGTTATCTTCTGTTCCAGACGAAGCGAACGGATTAAATTTCCTACATTATTGCTCTGCATCATTTTCTCTCCCGGGTATCGAAATATTATTTTTTTCATTCCACATTTCCAGCAAAGTAGCTACATCTTCTGCAAATTCTCCTGCTGTCTGTGTATCTTTCTTCGATATCTCCTCAAGTACTTCAAACGTAAAAGAGGAAGCTCCAAACTCATTCCAATCTTCTTTCATATATAATTCAGGGCAGGAATTAGTCATGACCGAAAAAGAAAACCTGTTTTTAAAACCCTGCAGGTCGGTTGCAGAGCCAAGCCAGGATTTCGAATTTCCATGACATTTTATACAATATACACCACCGATGCATATTCTGTTTTTATATTGATCTCTAAGTTCTTTTTTTGAAAGAACGTTCATTGTCTTCCCTCCATTAAAAATGCATATATAGTTTATCGTATCATTTGTATACGTTTCGCTATATATGCATTGTATCCCCATAAGGGGCCGTTTTCAATAAACGTTCCGTAGAGTTATCAGGGTCGCATGCCTGATGCTACCAGACCTCCATCACATAATATGTCAGTCCCGGTCAGATATCCGGCTTCTTCACTTGCGCAGTAAGCCAGTAAACTGGCAATTTCATCTACGTGTCCGAACCGTTTGATTGCACAAAACTGTATGAAATGTTCGGCTTCTTCTTTTTCCAGCTCGCCCATTGGTGTTTCAAAATTACCTGGTGAAACAGAAAGCACACGAATTCCTTTTGCTCCAAATCTTGCTGCTTCCTGCTTTGCAAACCAGATCACAAAATGCTTGGAAATTCCGTAAGCTACTCCGGTACGGACTTTTTCCGGGAATAAATTCACCCGGTTCATCACCTTTTTCATAAAAAGATTCGGATTTTCAAAACTATATTTATATTTTCCAACAGGCATGATAATTTTGGGCATCAGATAGGCTGACATGGAAGATACATCAATCAGGCTGGAGCCTTCTTCCAGTACCGGATAAAATGCCTGATGTATATAAATGGTTCCCAGTGCATTTGCGCTCATAATTTCTTCTGCATTTCCCATATGCGGCGACATTCCTGCCGCATGGATCACGGACTTAATCTCTCCTTTTGTCTTCGCATAGCTTGCCAGTTTAACCACCTGAAGATAGTCAGATACATCACAGGCAAAGGCTTCAGCTTCTATTTCTTCCTCTCTTAACTCTGAAACCGCATTTTCCAGTTTCTTCCTATTTCTTCCGCATAAAATGACATAGTACTTTTTTCCCAATAATCTGGCAGTGGCAAATCCCATACCACTTCCGCCTCCGGTTATAACGCAGATCTGTTTCATCTTTTTCCTCTTTTCTGACAAGAATCAGTGCTCGCTTGCACTCATTACCGTATTGATCAGTTTCATAGCCCATCCCGGATTTAAAGTATATAACAGATGCATTGCCTTACAGTCTTTTCCAATATAGTTACGCAGTCTGTTTTTCTCCATTGCGGCAATGATATTTTTGGCTGCCTGTGCAGGAGTCAGTATCATCGCAGATAATTTTTTACTCTCATCATTTTTTCCGGATGCGACATTTGAATTCTTTTTGATATCAGTAGCAATGCCGCCCGGAATAATCACAGATACCTTAACATTTGTATTCTTCAGTTCTGAAGAAAGCCCCTCACTGAGCAGTTTCACCGCTGCTTTAGATGCTCCATATGCGCTTTGCCCCGGTACCGGTAAAAACCCACCCATGCTTGAAACATTGACAATATGTGCCTCAGGACGCGGCAGCAAATGCGGCAGAAATTCTTTGATCATATAGAGCGTGCCATAAAAATTAATGTTCATCACTCGTTCTATTCTGTCCATCTCCAGGTCGTTTAAATGCACAAAGGGCTGTATGATACCAGCATTGTTGATGATTCCGTCAACCATTTGATGCTCACTGATCACTTTTTCTGCAAATGCATGAACATCCTCTTTTTTAGAGATATCCACCTCATAGCAAAACAATCTGTTGCTGTTTCCTGATGATTTCACAGTTCCCTGCAGCGCCTCCGAATTAATATCAGCTGCAAAGACTGTGGCTCCTTTTTTCAGAAGCTGTAACACCAGTTCTCTTCCCACACCACTGCCTCCACCGGTAACTATTATATTTTTTCCTTCTGCTCTCATAATATATTCTCCTCATATGATTCTTTTTGTTTTCAACATCATACGAAAGTTATATTTTCATTTTGTTTGAGTTTTGTTTCTGTTTTGTTTAAATTCAAAAAAATGCCACTGCAAAACTTTTATGTTCTGCAATAGCATTCCTCACTTTTTTTAAATATTATATTTCTTTTCTCTTCAGTTTGTCACACCCTGTGTTAACCAGTTGAAGAAGCATCTGCTTTTCCTCTTCTGATGTCCATTCCAAAAGTCTGGCGGCTGCAAGCGGCAGCTCCCACTGATCTATCTGTTCTCTATTTTGACCTGATATCCGTAAATATTCTTTAAAATATTCCCTGTAAATGCGATATTGTATGGCTTTAATCAGACGTTTGATCAGCCACGGTAAATGCTCTACGCTTCCATATTTTAATATGAGACAGGTACGGGCCACATCGGCGCAGGCACTTCCCCATCCGGCTGTCATCCAGTCCAATACACAGTACTGATCTTGTTCCAGCATAATATTGCCAGGATGGAAATCCATATGGCAAAGAACCTCTTCTTCCGGCAATTCCTTCAGATACTGGCGTATAACCATCTTTTCTTCTTCCGATATCAGTTCAACACGATTTATATTTACCAGAAGCAACTCTTTTACGCTGCGCATTTCCAGACTGATACCCTCTGTGGCAGTCTGATGAATGTGGTGGTGATATCTGGCCAGATTTCTTGAATATAAATTGAGTTTCCAGATATGAGTCAGCATCTGTTTCAGCATGCTGACTCCATTCATTTTCTCATATACAATTCCGGATCGGTCCTGAATCCTGATCATTTCATATACCTGCGGCACACAATCAAGAACCTTCTGTACGTAGCGTCCGTTTGCAAATTCCTGTTCAATGATACTCTGATGCCACCCTGTTCTGAATAGTTTCAGAACTTTATGATCATCTACGTTAAAAATTTCAGCTGTATTTCCCTGTCCAATTCGGTTATCTTTGTTTAATTCCATGTCAGACCCCTGTCTTGCCTGGAAAAATTTTATACAAATATTTTTCTGCTTCTGCTTTACATTTTACCACACAAAAGGAATTACACGGTATGTATATTTCTCATAATTTTGAAATTCTTCTCCAAAATGCTTTATCAGTGCTTTCTCTTCAATATTGATTCTGGCCGAATAGCAAAGGAAAGATAAAACAAATACGAGGAACAGAGCAAGTACACTCCTTAATCCCATAGCAGTGCCAAGCAGACTGCATATACTGCCCAGATAAGCAGGATTTCTTACTTTTTGATAGATACCGGTTGTAATCAGATGCTGCGATTCCGCTGTCTGTACTGATAAAGTGAACGCCTTTTTTAAAGTTAAGACTGCCCATAATCTGATTCCGACGCCTGCCAGCATCAATATAACACCAAGATAAGAAAATACAACAGGCAGTTTCAAATCACGAATACCGGCAGGGATCTGATGCCCTGTCAAAAGAAAACTGATATAAATACAAATATAAAAATTAATGATGATTATCCATTTAGTACCTTTATCTGCCTTATTAACTTTTCCGGCACCTGTATTTTTCTGATAGGTATAAAATGCAATAAACACTTCTGCCAAGATTATCAATATTAAAGCGAAGTGAAACATATAGAACAATCCCAGATTAACAAATTTCGACGGATCACCCATTCTGATCTCTCCTTCCATCCAGCAAACGATTTAATTCTTCCACACTGCTTTTTTCCATATAATAAAAATAAAGATGAAGTCCTGTCATAACCAGAAAATATACCACAGAATAAAACACCATATTCCCTGCATTTATCGCAAACCAGTTGAACCTGACGGCAAAAAATATCGTTACCGGATAAATCAGTACACTTTCTGTCATAAAGTGACCCAGATAACTTTTAAAATTGATTTGCCGGATCAATTCATCTAAAATGCAGGTAACGACTAAATATGCTGCCACTTCAAAAGCAAAGGAAACAAAAATGTCCTGTTTTTTCTCTAATATCCATTTTATGACTCCTGCCAGAAGAATGATCACCATAAAAGACATGGAAATTGCAGGAAGATATGTCTTTAACATCTTATGCCCCATATTCTTGCCTGATCCTTTCTTTTAGATTGCCAATGTACTTTCTTGATACAAGCAGATTTTCTCCGTTTTTCAGTTCCACCATAATTCTGTGATTCGGATATGGCTTTAAACATTTCAGCATAGAGACATTTAACAGCATTGACTTCCCGATTCTTACTATGGTCGTCCCTTCCAGCATATTTTCTATATTCTGGATCGTTTTTCGACTTTCAAACACCTCTTTGTCCAGATAAATAAATGTTTTTCTATCCGTTGCTTCCACATAGCAGACCTGTTCTAAAGGGATCTGGTATGCTTTTTCTTCCTGAACCCCCTCTATTACAAGATCGAACTGCCTGATATGCCTTACCAACTGTGTAATCTTTTCTGTCATCTCCGGATACTTTATTTTTATTTCAGTTTCGAGTAGTTCTTTTTGCTGCTGCAGCATTAATTTCAAGGAAACACCCCCTAACGAGATTACTATAGTTCATTTCGTTTTCATACTCAAGCGGATCCGTTTGAAGTGCCCTGCAGTGTGTACCAGATGCCATACTGATAAAATGCCAATATTTTTATTTAAATACCATAATATCTTTGAATTGCATGTGCAATAAATTCAGAACTTCCTTCTCCGTATTGCCGGTCTGTTGCCTCAGCAAGTTTTTCCTTCTGCAAATATTCTTTTGCCAATTCCAATAGAAATGTTCTGGCATTATCTAATTTCAGCATATCCTTATAAAAGTCCTCTAATCTGCTGATCGCTTCCTGCTCCAGTATACTGTTACCAGTTTCTTTTGCCTGCATCAGCTTTTGATATACTTCCTCATTTCTGTTTCGCTGTTCATCTGATTTGTTCTGATTTCCAGAAGACTGCAAAACTGCGTCAATGGCTTTTTCCTTACTGCCATAAATATTGATGATATCATGTACTACCTGTTCATTTTGAAAACCGGATGCCATATGTTCCTTGTATTTTTTAAGACTTCCAAATTCTCTGATCTTATTGTCAAGTTCTTCCTTGGTAAAACATGAAAGTGTATGTTCCAATATTTTTTGTATATCATCTTCACTGAACTCTTCAAAACTCATCGTATTAGCTCCTTCCATTACATCTGAGATCAGATGGATCAGACCGTTCAGCCGATTCCTTTTCTTCTCCAGAAATACTTTTTGAATTTTTAAAAGCTGTTCCCTGTCACAATCAGAACTCTCCATGAGAACCTTGATTTTCGCTAATGGCACTTCTAATTCCCTGAAGAACATAATCTGCTGTAACTTTTCCAGAGATTTCTGATCATACAGTCTGTATCCTGTTTCAGATAACTGTGCTGGTTTCAGCAGACCGATCTCATCATAGTATCGCAATGTTCTGATACTTAATCCGGTAATCCCTGCTGCTTCCTTTATCGTCTTCATTTTATCTCCCTTCTGCTTCATCCTATCGCATCACGCAACGAGAGAGTCAAGGAAATTTTTCTCAATACTTTTACTATTTCATCGGAAGTCTACTTTCTGCACTTCTTCAAAAGCAGTTCATGCATCAGCTTCATTAAAATCAAAATAATGACCAGATAAACCGGAAACAGGGAAATACTGATCACATTCGCAATCAAACCAAACAGAGGCGGCATCAGACACGTTCCCACATATGCGGAAGCCATTTGAACGCCTATCATAGCCTGCGATTTGTCAGCACCAAAGTTTTCAGGTGTGGAATGGATAATACTCGGATAAATCGGTGCACACCCAAGACCGACCAGCACAAGACCCAAAAGTGATGTTTCTTTTCCAAAAGGTAACAGCAGCGAAATGATTCCAATAAAAATAATGACCTCACCTAGCCGGATCATCTGATTATCATTAAATTTCATGGTTAAAAATCCGCCAACTGCTCTGCCTATCGTAATTCCGATAAAAAACATACTGGCAAAACTGGCTGCCATTACTGTAGATATTCCTCTGTACATAACAAGATAACTGCTTGCCCATAAACTGGTTGTCTGCTCAATTGCACAGTAGCAAAAAAAGGTTATCATGACCTCTTTTGCTCCCGGTATACTAATAATCTGACGCAAAGAAAGCGGTTTTTCATGAGAAGGGGCATGATCTGCCGCAGAATTGTCAGCAGAATGTTTTTTCCAAAGAGGCAGGCTTACAAATAAAACAACAGTCAGAACGATCTGCATCATAGAAATGTAACGATATCCCATATTCCAGCCCTGTCCGCCGGTCAAAGCATAACCCATGATATAAGGCCCTATCGATGCACCGACGCCCCACATACAATGCAGCCAGCTCATATGACGGCTTGCATAATGCAGCGCCACATAATTATTCAGTGAGGCATCGACACTGCCTGCTCCGAGTCCATATGGAATTGCCCATAAACAGAGCATCCAAAAAGAAGGGCTGATCGAAAATCCAAAAAGTGCAATCGCAGTCATCAGGACACTGATTGCAGTAACTTTCCCTGTACCCAGCTTTTTAGTCAGACGATCACTCTGCAGACTGGACACGATTGTCCCGACTGCAATAATCATGGAAATAATACCTGCATAGGAAACAGGAACTCCAAAATCTTTAAACATAACAGGCCATGCTGACCCTAAAAGCGAATCCGGCAATCCCAAACTGATAAATGCCAGATAAATAACTGCTAATAATACTTGAAACATCTTCTTCCTCCCTGCATTGCTTACATTATTTTCATTGTTTGCATTAATTTACCCACTATTGTAAGGATACCGCCATATATAAATTGATACAACTCTATTTTCGACATATAATATAATAAAAACGACTAAAAGAGGTCTGATTATGGGATTGCAAAAATGTAGTCTTAATTTGAACAGTGCAGGAAAAGAACTTCAGCCACACGGGACAGTTGAATTTCCTTGTGCGGCATATTCTGGAATCTATACAGAAAAGCCAGAAGTCTTTGTGCCATGGCACTGGCATGAAGAGATAGAACTGGTATATATCAAAGAAGGAGCGCTGCAATTGAAATTACAGGCAGATTCTTTTTTTCTGAAAAAGGGAGATTGTTTTGCAATCAACTCAAATGCCATTCATTATGCTGCTGCATCTCCATTTTGCGAATTACTAACAATTGTGTTCAGTCCCACGCTGATTACCGGAAATAGCAAATCGGTATATGCCCAAAAATATATGCTTCCCCTTACTTCCAACTCATCGTTTAATGGCTACCCACTGAGGACAGACAGCGTAGCGCCTTCCATGTGTTTTGTAAATGCATTTGAAGCACTGAAACAGGAAGTTTCCGGTTATGAATTTATCGTCCGCGAAAACTTATCCCAGATCTGTTTTTTTCTGTATCAACAATATGAAAAGGAAATTGCGGCAGAAGACATCCGGCTTAATTATGATAATCTTCGCATCAGAAAGATGCTGGAATTTATTAACAGCCGCTTTGCAGAAAATCTGAGTTTATCAGATATCGCAAAAGCGGCTGAGATTGGAGAAAGAGAATGCCTGCGCTGCTTTCAGAGAACCATGCAGTCTTCTCCCATGCAATACCTTTTAAAATACAGAATGATGCAGGGCGCCGATCTTCTTTTGAAAAAACCTGCAGAAAGCATTTCTGAAATAGCTTCTTTATGCGGATTTGACAGTCCCAGTAACTTTGCAAAAATGTTTAAACGATATTATAAATGCACACCAAGGGAATACCGAAATCTGCGCTAATAAACTGAAAATCAATTTATACTATATTTAATCAAAATAAAGAAGGTGCCATATGCTTGATGTTATCTATTTAAAAGATCATGTCAGTTTTTTTGCAGGCTATCGTTCGCCGGAACGGCACAGCCACTTCGCGAAGCACCTGATTTTTTCCCAGGGCGGTACATTTGATTGTATTGTAAACAACGACCGCTTCCAATGTACAGGGGTTTGCATCGACTCCGGCGTGGAACATACTATTCAGAATGAACATGGAAACATATTTGTAATGCTGATTGAGGAAACCAGCGAACTTTCACAAATGCTGCATGACCGATATCTGCAAGGAATTTCATACGCCATAATAGAGGGTGATATTCTTGGAAATACATGTAATATTCAAGAGGCCGACGCACGTATACTTAAAACATGTGCACCCGCCGCATGTAAAACATCTGTGTACGACGCACGGATTGTCAGCGTACTTCAGAAAATTGATTCTCAGGAAAGTATTGATGATAATATCGTAAGGGATCTTTGCTCGGCTGCCTGTCTTTCGCAGAGCAGATTATCTCACCTTTTCCACGAACAGGTGAAAATTTCGCTTTCAAGTTATCTTGTCATGGCAAAAATGGAAAAGGCGTTCACTTATTTGATAAAAGGTGAGAATATTACAACGGCATCACTTCATGCCGGTTTTAATAGTTCTTCACATTACGCTGCAACCTGCAAAAAGATGTTTGGCATCACCTGCTCCGACTTTATAAAATAGCATCTATTTGAAAGCCTCCCATTCCTGTTTTTACTATGATAAAAACAGAACAGGAGGTTTTTACATGGAAGAAAAGATTGTATTCAAGAAAGGCACCTATCAACTGAACTGTGACCCAAATTATAATTTTCAGCTAAACCGCGTAATCAACTGGAACAATGGAGAGCTTTCGGATATTGAACCAATCGCGGAAAAGATAATCGACAGTGCCAGTTGGAAAAGAGAACTGATTCTGCTTGGCGATAAGGCAAAGAAGGAAGGGCGCATGAAGAACGCCATCGCCTATTATCGTATGTCCGAATTTTTTATGTATGACGATGATAAAGACAAACTGACATATTACCGTCTGGCAACCAAACTGTTTTATGAGTATTATGACGAGTATTTTACAAGTGGCAGAGTGGAACGGCTGTCCGTACCCTATGAGGGAGTAATGCTTCCCGTCATGCACACCAAAGCCGTCGGTGGACGAAAGGATACAATTTTACTCCATGGTGGAAACGACAGCTATTTTGAGGAATTCTTCTTTCCCATGCTGTATTTTGCTGAAAACGGAT
>Ga0302210_10001303_pt1 | contig 10602 bp, 7 predicted proteins | sample II_Fen_E3_2_FD_198793 | JGI IMG/M metagenome (GOLD analysis project Ga0302210, IMG submission 198793) | Peat permafrost microbial communities from Stordalen Mire near Abisko, Sweden - II_Fen_E3_2 | ecosystem: Environmental > Terrestrial > Soil > Wetlands > Permafrost | place: Sweden: Abisko... | reverse complement strand
TTTGTTTATCAACAAAGTGATTTGAGCGATGGATACAGTTTGAAGAGTGGCTATAATCTTACCACATTCATGAACCCTGGAGTGAGTGCCGATAAGTTTTTGGGCGATTTAGATGATGTAACCCGTTTGAATACTGATGCAAACATTAATTTATTTTCCGTGGCCTTTAAAAGCTTTGGTGGTATAAGTCTTGTGGAGATGAATGTAAAATCTTCTACTTCACTTCGTGTCCCCAAGGAATTTTTTCAGTTTATGAAGGAAGTCGGTGCTAAAGAAGAATATCAGATTGAGGATCTCGGTGTTCGCTCTTCAAGCTATGCAGAATTGGTGTTTGGGCATTCGCGTGTGCTGAATGATAAATGGACAGTTGGTGCGAAACTGAAATTCCTTATGGGACTATCGTATGCCGATTTGAATGTCAATAAGATGAAAATAACGATGAATGGTGATGCTTGGGAAATTCAGTCGGATGCTGAACTAACAGCTGCCGTTTTAAAGTCGAATTTTGAATATGAAGATGCTAGTAAAAATAATGCTCAGGGACAGCAACGTGTGAAAGGACTTCAGGATGTGAGCTTTGGTATGCCGGGCTTTGGTATGGCTACCGATTTCGGCGCTACTTATAAAGCAATGGATGGATTGTTGCTTTCAGGCTCTGTAACCGACCTTGGTTGGATTTCATGGAGTGGAGCTAAAAAAGCAAAATCATCGGGTAGCTATACATTTAATGGCTTTGACGATATTTTAACTTCAGGGGATAATCATGGCAATAAGTTGGGCGATCAATTTAGTGACCTTGGTGATGATCTGGAAGAAGTCTTCTCTGTATACGATCAAGGTAAGAAGAACTCCTCGGGTGGTCTTGCTTGTTCTATCAATTTAGGTGCTGAATATGAAATGCCATTTTATCGTAACCTTTCGGCCGGCTTGCTTTATACCAGTAAAATCTATGGAAAATATTCTTGGCAACAAGCTATGTTGTCAGCGAACGTACGTCCGTTGAAATGGTTGGAACTTTCACTTAATACCTCTGCCTCTACTTTCGGTTGGAATGTTGGAGGGATGCTCAGTGTTGGAACTAGAGGGTGTAATTTCTTTATCGGATCCGATCGTTTCATGGGTAAAACGTCAAAAGAATGGATTCCATTGAATAGTGGTAATATGAATTTAAGCTTTGGTCTTTCTTTTCCTCTAAGCTGAAGAATCGATTAAAACACTACATACACTATTTGAATAGCAAATGTGCTTTTGGGGAAAATAAGTAAGGAAAAACAAAAAAGGTGAAACTATTTGGAGTCTATATGTTTTTTTTATAAAAGGGAATAATCTGTCATAGAAAAAGTTTACACCAACCATCAAAACGTACTAGTCCGTCTCCTCCATAGCGAGCAATACTTTTGCGAGCTTTATCGATCGACTTTTCTCGTTCGAGGTGTGTTTTGCTAAAGAATTTATCGGCGAAGCAAATTACTTGTTCTTCGAGTGAAATGGGAATCATGTCACGTTCTGGAAGTGGAAGTCGTGACATAAGAATATCGCTTAAAGAAATTCCGGCTCCTGTATGCCGTTCGCATACCAATGCGTGTTTTGGAAATCCCTCCTCACGCAGTAGATCTGCTCCGAGATAACCATGACAGAGATAAGGTTTATCCCCATAGCAGTGAATATCTTTTGCATTCGTCTTGAAGATGCCGATGTCGTGAAGCATAGCAGCTTCTTCCAGAAAAACACAGTTGAGTTGCATTTCGGGATGTTTAGCAGCAATGGCTAAACATTTGTCGGCTACGCTACGGCTATGTTGCGTTAAAATTTCTTTGGCGCGCTCGTCGGTGTAATATTTATTGATGATTTTTGAGAAATCCATAGTTGTTTCTTCCTTTATATCAAAAGATAATTGTAAATTTGCCTCAAAAATACAACTTTATATTTGGATAGCAATGGATTTAAGTCAGTTTTTTAGAACTACTGTATTTGGAATAAAAATAGGTGGCCCGATTCTATTTTGTGCAAAGGCGCTACTTATTTACGTTTTTACCAAACTCCTAGTAATGTTAGTGCGTTTCTTTTTTCGTCGCGCAGAGCGTAAACGAGTGTTGATTCTTGATTCGCATAATTCCGGTTTTATTCAGCGCATGATTGTCTATTCAATTTATATTGTAGGCGTAACAGGTTTCTTAGCCCTGATTCCAGGTATGGAGCAGGTTACCAAATCACTTTTAGCCGGAGCTGGAATTTTAGCAATGGCGGTAGGTTTGGCTTCTCAAGAGGCTTTGGGAAATATTGTAAGTGGCATTTTTATTGTTTTTGCCAAGCCGTTTCGTCTGGGCGATTTGATTCAGGTAGATGGAGGCATCACTGGCACGGTTACAGAAATTACATTACGCCACACCCTCATTCGTAGTCCTGATAATCGGATGATAATTATTCCAAATTCTAAAATAAATAGTTCTACCATTACCAATTCCACGATCGGTGATCAGGCTACTTGTGCTTTTGTGGAGGTCGGAGTTTCATACAATACGGTATTGCCTAGCGCGATAGAGGTGATGCGTAATGAAATAGAAAAACATCCTTTCTTAATAGATCATCGTACCTCCGAGGAGAAGGATGCAGATGTTCCTAAAGTGATTGTCCGTGTTATGCAATTAGGCGATTCTTCCATTACGCTTCGCGCATGGGCATGGGCAGCTACAGCAAGTGATGCTTTTGCAATGAAATGTGATTTATTATTGCGCATCAAGGAACGCTTTGATCATGAAGGCATTGAAATTCCATACCCTTATTTTAACCAAATAGTGAAGCAGCCCTAGCTCTATAAGGTGCTTTCAAAGGGCTTTTTTCTTAAAAAAAGCAGAAAATAGATGCGATATTCGTGCAGAATATGTACCTTTGCGGCTGAAAAAGCGAAATGCGGTTTGGATGAACGTATTTAAATACTATATATTACTGGCTCTTATAGTCATTCTCCTCGCTCTTGGCGGGCGATTTGCTGTGCCTGCTTTTGCGCAATCTTCAGGTTCTACTCTTTTTAGTTATTCCGATAGTTTGAAGCAAGCATTAGCTGATTCTACTCTCTTAAGTCCAATTTCCACTGGTAAGACCGCTCCTGGGGCGCATGCTCACGATAGTATCGCTTCCGATTCTGCAAAGGCTCCAAAGAAAGCCATGCTGAATGCGGTAGTACAATACGAAGCTACTGATTCTACCGTGTTCGAACTTGACTCTATGTCGTTGGCGCATCTTTTCGGACAAGCTAAAATAACTTACCTTACTAGTGAACTTACTGCTGATAAAATCTCTATGAATATCGATAGCAGCACGGTACATGCGGTGGGTAGGCCAGATAGCACAGGTAAAGGTACTATTGGCGATCCTATTTTTAAGGATGGCGCTACATCTTATGATTCGAAGTCAATGCGCTATAATTTCAAATCGAAGCGAGGTTTTATCAATAATGTGGTTTCTCAGCAGGGTGAAGGTTACGTGACGAGTTTTAATTCGAAGAAGGATTCAATCGATAACCTTTATATGAAAAATGGCCGCTATACTACGTGCGATAATCATGAACACCCTCACTTCTATTTGGCGCTGACTCGTGCGAAGGTGCGCCCGAAGAAAAATGTAGTATTTGGTCCTGCTTATTTAGTGGTGTCTGATGTGCCTATTCCTTTAGGTGTTCCTTTTGGATTCTTCCCTTTCACAAGTAGCTACTCTTCAGGTTTCATAATGCCTTCTTATGGTGATGATACGGAACGTGGATTTTACCTGCAAAATGGTGGATATTATTTCGCAGTAAGCGATTATATGGATCTTAAATTGACGGGGCAGATTTATACAAAGGGATCTTGGGGGCTTAATCTAGGTAGCTCTTATAGAAAACGTTATAAATATTCAGGTAACTACCTTTTCGATTATTTGTATACGGTGACAGGTGAAAAAAACATGCCCGATTATGCTACTTCGCGGGATATGAAGCTCCAATGGTCGCATCGCCAGGATTCGAAAGCGTGGCCGAATCGTTCGTTCTCAGCAAGTGTAAACTTTTCCACTAGTAGCTACGAGCATTCCAATCTTACGAGTTTTTATAATCCAACACTTTATTCACAGAATACCAAGACGTCTTCGGTGAGTTATTCACAAAGTTTTCCGGATCAGAAGTTGACAATTTCGACAGGTCTCAATTTGTCGCAGACTACTCGCGACTCTACCATCTCGCTTTCTTTTCCAAACCTCTCTGTTTCGGTAAGTTCTTTCTATCCCTTTAAGCGTCAGAAGTCAGCCGGTTCAGATCGTTGGTATGAGAAAATTCGTATGAGTTATTCTGGACAATTAGCCAATAGTATTACAACGAAGGAGGATAAGTTGCTAAAGAGCAATTTAATCAAAGATTGGAAGAATGGCGTAAAGCATGAAATTCCAGTGTCGGCGACTTTTACTTTGTTCAACTATCTTAATATTTCGCCTTCAATTAATTATACTGAACGTTGGTATACAAATAAGGTGCTTCAGAACTATGACCAGGAAAATTCGAAGGTAGTACGTGATACAGTGTATGGATTTAATCGTGTGTATAACTATAGTGCTTCATTAGGGTTTTCTACTAAACTTTATGGTATGTACACTCCGATTCGCAAGCTAATGGGAGATAAAATTCGTCAGATTCGCCATGTGTTTACTCCTACTTTAACCTTTTCTGCAGCTCCCGACTTTGGCTCTCGTTCGTATGGCTATTATAAAACATATGACTATATTGATGCATATGGTGTGGAGAAAACGGTAGAATATTCTCCTTATTCTGGTCAACTTTATGGTGTGCCCGGATCGGGCAAGACGGGTAGTGTCAGTATCTCTCTTTCTAATAATTTGGAGATGAAGATGGCTTCGAAAAAGGACTCTACGGGTATTAGAAAGGTTAGTCTGATCGATGAACTGGGATTAGGTATGAGTTATAATATGGCTGCTGAAACAAAGCCTTGGAGTGATTTGAGTGTACGGCTTCGCTTGAAGTTTACGAAGAATTACACCTTTAATATGAGTACTACTTTCGCGACGTATGCATACGAATTCGATAAGGATGGTAAAGTATATGTAGGAAATAGCACGGAATATTCTCATGGTCGCTTTGGCCGTTTTCAAGGAACAAGCTTCTCACAGAGCTATACGTTTAATAATGGCACATGGAAAAAATGGTTCTCACGGCGAGAGGAAAAAAAGGCCACTCAAGATAAATCGACCTCTTCTTCAGGTGAAAATAAAAATGAAGAGAGTGCTCCACTTCCTTCTGATTCCTCTCCTGTTATTTCTTCTGGGGGAACAACTTCTGGGGAAAAGAATAAAAAGGAAAAGAAGGCTGAACTGGATGAAGACGGTTATGAGAAATTTGCAATACCTTGGTCGTTTAGCCTGAGTTATTCTTGTCGCATTAGTGAAAATACTTCTGCAAAGATTAATCCGAGCAATATGCGATACCCTTATAAGTTAACTCATACGTTGAGTGGATCGGGAAATATCAAAATCTCAAATAAATGGGGCTTGACTTTCTCTACGTCGTACGACTTTGATGCCGGCCAAATAGCAACCACTTCTTGTAATGTTTCTCGCGATTTGCATTGTTTCACGATGACTTGTGGATTTACTCCTTTTGGTAAATGGAAAAGTTATAATTTTACGATTCGTGCAAAATCATCCCTTTTGCAGGATTTGAAATGGGATCAACGCAGTTCGTACTCGAATAATGTAACGTGGTATTAATGCAAAAGAAGTCTGAATTTTGATTCCAACTTTATGAAAAATTCAGCGAATAGAAAAATGCTATTGCATCCATCGTATAGAAGAAAATAAGTTCTTAGATAAAAGTATTTTATTGTGCTCCTTTTATCTAAGAATCAGATTCGGGAGTTACCAAGATATTGGCGTCTTCCCTAATTGCATAAGATATGCATTTGTTTGGCTGAAAGGCTTACTTCCAAAGAATCCCCGATAGGCACTTAAAGGCGAAGGATGTGCACTTCGAAGGATAAGATGACGTGTCGGGTCTATCATTGCACCTTTTTTTTGCGCATATGAGCCCCATAAGATGAATACTAATCCTTCTCGCTCTTGTGCCAGTTTTTGAATCGCAGCATCGGTGAATGTCTCCCAACCCTTGCCTTGATGTGAACCGGCTTGATGGGCACAGACCGTGAGTGTTGCGTTTAGTAGAAGTACTCCTTGTCCTGCCCAGCGTTGTAGGCAACCGGATCGGGAAGGAATGATTCCAAGATCGGATTCTAATTCTTTATATATGTTCTGCAGGGAAGGTGGAATATCCACTTTCTCTCGAACCGAAAAGCATAGTCCATGGGCTTGCAGAGGTTCATGATAAGGATCTTGCCCGATGATTACCACCTTCACCTGATCGAAAGGACAGCTATCGAAGGCGCTAAATATTTCCTTTGCGGGAGGATAAATGGTTTTAGTGGTATATTCTTGCCGTATAAAGGCAACGAGCTGTGCAAAATAGTCTTTATCAAACTCTTTGCACAGTGCGTGATGCCATGTCTCTTCAATACGAACGTCCATTTTTAATTGGTTGAAAGTCTATTTTTAAATTAATTTAATACCTAATGCTTCACATTCTTGACGCATGTCTTGAGGCCAAATAGAAGCTTGTATTTCTCCAATATGAGCTTTCTTCAAGTAAAGTAAGCAAAGTCGAGATTGACCGATACCTCCGCCAATACTTAAGGGAAGCGTATTGTCCATAAGGCGTTTGTGAAAATATAATTTGAGGCGTTCTTCCTTTCCGCTGAGTTTTAGTTGGTGAAGAAGAGCTTCTTTATTTACACGAACTCCCATCGATGAAATTTCAAGCGCACATCCTAGTACTTTATCCCAGATAAGAATATCTCCGTTTAGTCCGGGTAATCCGTTTTCGGCAAGGCTGCTATAATCATCGTAGTCAGGAGCTCGCAGGTCATGTTCTTTTCCATTGCTAAGTTTATCACCAATACCCATTATAAATACGCTACCGTGCTCTTTTGTAATTAAAGTCTCGCGTTCTTTCGGTGTTTTGTCGGGGTACATTTGTAGCAACTCTTCACTATGAATAAAGAAAATCTCATCGGCTAAGAATGGCTTGATTTGGGAAAACTTCTCGCAGACGGCATATTCAGTTCTAAGCATTGCGTTATAGATACGGCGTACGATACTCTTTAAAAAGGAAATAGTGCGATCTTCATTTGAAATTACACGTTCCCAATCCCATTGATCTACATATAAAGAGTGCAAATTACCCAATTCCTCATCACCACGTATTGCATTCATATCGGCATAGATGCCATATCCGTTTTCAATGCGGTAGTCAGCCAGTGTGAGGCGTTTCCATTTGGCTAATGAATGTACTACTTCCGCTTGCGCATCTCCTAGTTCTTTGATAGGGAAAGTGACAGCACGTTCTGTTCCATTTAAATCGTCATTGATGCCTGTCCCTTTTAGTACAAATAAAGGAGCTGTAACCCGGCATAGACGTAAGTCGGATGCTAAACTAGTTTGGAAGAATTTCTTCACGAAGCGGATGCCTTCTTCCGTTTGCCTTTGATCCAATAAGCGATCGTAGTTTTTGGGTTTAATTAAGTAACTCATTTTTTAAATGTTTTTTAATTGGTCTGTTAAAGATTATATGGCTATTCCTTCTTCCCAAAAATCGAAAAATGTACATAACGTTTAGGATGGCTTTGCAGATTATCTAGCAATGAAGCTGCATTCGAAGCTGTTTTATTTAGGTTTACATACAAAGAATCATCGTTCAATAAGAGCCCGACGGTATTATCCTTTCGTCCTAATTTTGCAGTCATTTGCTGTACATTGTCCATTGTGGTATTTACTTTTTGAAGAGTTTCATTCAATTGTAACTGATTTAGGCTGTTTGTGAATACCCCTAAATTAGTACCTACACCATTCATCGTTTTAGATAATTGGGGCAAGTCTTTACTTGTGAATCGGTTTAAGTTAGCTGTTGTCGCTGCAAGTTGAGCAGACATCACTTCTACGTTGGAAAATGTCCCTTTCAATGCAGGATTTGCTAACAGTTGATTCAGAGAAGTAAGGATGGAGTCAATCTTAGGTAACAAATCCTCAACCTTAGGGAGAACGCTCTTTGCCACATTGTCCATTAATCCAGTTTTTGCTCCTCCTGTTAAAGTATCTCCAGGTGTGTAATATTCTGTAGCGTTGTGGGGCAATACTAGATTCATTTTTACACCACCTAATATCTCTTCCGACAATTCGGCATAGGTTCCCTTGGGGATGCGCATCTCTGAGTCAACTTGAATTTCAACGAGTACATTCCCAGGGTGTTCATAGTCGTAATAAATATCGCGTACCAAGCCCACATGAAAGCCATCTGCATATACTGAATTCGACTTAGCTAAGCCTAATATATTTGTGTATCTTACATAAAAATAATTAGTAGGCTTAAAGAGGTTGATACCTTTTAAATAATTGATTCCGTAAATAATAAGGAAGAGGGCAATAATGCCCGTAATTCCTATTTTCACTTCTTTAGTGAATAAATTCATTCCGTTGCTAATTTGTTATTGTTAGTTCTTTTTTTGTCTAAATTCACGTATAGCCTCATTTATGTCTACTTTTTCGCCATTGCGAAATGCAATAATGAAAGCCGAACCGAATTTTGCATTTATTTCTTTACGGGTACGTACAATTGCATTATAATTAGTAGAAGCACCGTAGGTATATTTATAGTAGCTTCCTTCGCGATAGCAATCTATTGGAGATAGGCCTTTAAACTGAGGTGATCCTTTTGGTATTTCTGTTTTTGAGGCGATGATTTGTGCTTTGAAGATAAGCTCGCTCGTAGAAGTATTTGAGTTTTCTGTATTTGAATCGTTCTTTCTAGAAGAAGCTCTTTTTGTTATTTTGCGAGCGGCTTGTTCTAATTTAATAGAATCTCGTTTTGCCCTTATCGATTCTTGTTCTATTTTTGTGAAGTCTTCTTTGGCCTTTGTGGAATCTTCTTTTAAAGAAATTGTTGATGTACCCTTTGTGGTACGTGTATCGTATTCTGCTTTATATTGTTTGAATGCCCGAAAAATACCTTCCGCGATAGTTCTGCATCCTAAGTCTGAATTCAGATATCTCTCTTCTTCTGCATGCGAAATAAAACCTACTTCAACAAGTACACTAGGCATTGAGACTTCTCTAAGTACAAGAAATCCTGCTTGCTTGACGCCTTTGTTTGCACGGCCGCAATAGGAACTCATTTGCTTTTGAACCAGTTCTGCATAGTGTACACTTTGTTCCATGTATTTATCTTGCATGAATTCGAAAATGATATACGATTCTGCTGAGTTTGGATTAAATCCGGCATAACGTGTTTTGTAATCATCTTCCATTAGGATAACTGCATTTTCGCGTTTAGCTACTGCTAAATTAGCTTCTGATCTAGCCAATCCAAGTGAGTACGTTTCTACTCCTTGTGGCGAATTCGACTTGTTTTCTACAGAATTTGTGTGAATAGAGATAAATAAGTCTGCATTTTGTTTGTTTGCAATTTGTGCACGTTGTTCTAATGGAATAAATACATCAGAATTCCGAGTGTAAATGACTTTAACTCCTTTTATATTATTAGAGATAAGGCGCCCTACTTCTAAAGCGATATTTAGATTGATGTTTTTTTCTTTCGCAAATGAACCAATGGCACCTGGGTCATGTCCACCATGACCAGCATCAATAATTACTACAAAATCTTTAGCTTGTAGGGTCATCGCTAATGCGAAAAAGAAGCAGCAAAGAAAATTTCTACACATTATATATTGAAAATTACAAATCAGATCTCTATAAACTCTTGCAAAAATACCACTAATTTATGAATTACGCGACTTTTTGGACGTTTTTTTGTGTGCAGAAGTGAAAAAAAAGGAGGGAATGGGAAATGTGTCCTAAAATCCTTCTGGAATGCAATAATTCTAATTCTATTACGTTATTCCATATATTTTGGTATACCTTTAAGAATTATAAAAAAGATGAAGAGACTAGTTTTATGGGCTTTCTTGATTTGTGTTTCCACGTTATCCTTTGCTCAGTCAGCGGATTTGTTGAGTAATCTTGCTGGAATGAGTCTAAATAGTATTGATAAGATATCAGACACTCAGGTGGAAAGCATCATCGGGCAAATGGATGCAAAAGGAGTAACGACAGATAATTTAGAGTTGCAGGGAACTAAATTGGGGCTTTCGAAAGACCAAGTTTCTCGTTTAAAGAAACGTATTGTTCGTTACAATGGAGTTACGGAAGAAGAATACAAGACCCAAAAATCCAAAAAAATGTCTGCGGAGCTCGATGAGAATGGGAATCCAATAAATTCGAAAGACGAAAAAGAGAAAGCAAACGCAGGGAAAAGAAAACTAGAGGTATTTGGCCTTTCTACTTTTCGGGATGCTAATCTAACTTTTGAACCTAATTTGCGTATTGCCACTCCAAGCAATTATATGTTGGGCCCCGATGATGAATTGCTAATTGATATTTATGGAACTTCACAAGCTAGTTACAATTTATTTGTTTCACCAGAGGGCAAAATAAATATTCCTTATGTGGGAGTCGTTA
>Ga0302210_10001297_pt1 | contig 10630 bp, 9 predicted proteins | sample II_Fen_E3_2_FD_198793 | JGI IMG/M metagenome (GOLD analysis project Ga0302210, IMG submission 198793) | Peat permafrost microbial communities from Stordalen Mire near Abisko, Sweden - II_Fen_E3_2 | ecosystem: Environmental > Terrestrial > Soil > Wetlands > Permafrost | place: Sweden: Abisko... | reverse complement strand
TTTGGCGCAATATGCGAATGCAATCTACTATAACGACTATATTGTGAGTGGTATTATCGATAAGTTCAGAGAGCAGGAAGCACTGGTTATTTATCTTCCAGATCATGGTGAAACGATTTATGATAACAGTAATTTTGCTGGTCATGTGGAAGAAAATCCGAATCGCTATATGCTGGAAGTACCAATGATTATTTGGGCATCAGATCTGTTTAAGGCGAAATATCCGGAAAAATGGCGACAGATTCAAGCTGCTGTAAACAAACCTTATATGACGGATGATATGATTCATACGGTATTGGATCTTGTTGACATAAAGACCAGTGAATTTGATCCGGCGAAAAGTATCGTTAACGCAAAGTTTGATGCCAGCCGAAAGCGGATGGTACAAGGTCGTGACTATGATACTGAGATTAGGCCTGTGAATTAATATTGAAGTATAAAGTTAAACCTTCAGGGGATTTTTAGCGATTATCCAGATTGCTGGTCAAAACGATAATTGTACAATAGCCATAGACTTTTCGCTGCCTTTAGCAAAAATATGCAAATCACCTTTACCCGGTATCACAGACAAAATTTCGCCGATTTTCGGCAAAGTTTGTGGTACTGGGATTTTTATAGCTATTTTTTCATGACCAACTTCACAATGAATAATGGCTTCGGAACCGATATTTTCGACAATCAATACTTGGGCTGAAAAAGAATTGGGAGTTTTCTCGGCGCACAGGTGCAGATTTTCAGGACGTATACCAAGATAGGCTTCTGGTGCTGGTTCACATAGACCTTGCAGGTTTAGCGAAAAACCATTGCCTTGAAAAATAAATTTTTCTTTGTTTTTAGCAATCGAGCCACTTAAAAATTGCATAGGTGGTGCACCGATGAACTCGGCAACGAAGCGGTTGACTGGTTTGTTATATAAGTCGATTGGTTTTCCTATTTGCTGAATAATACCATCTTTCATAATGACGATTCGTGTCCCCATAGTCATCGCTTCGACTTGATCATGGGTCACATAGACGATGGTGGTCTTGAGCGTATTGTGTAAAGCAATCAGTTCAGCACGTGTTTGAACACGGAGTTTGGCATCGAGATTACTGAGTGGTTCATCCATAAGGAATACCTTGGGCTGCCGCACAATAGCCCGGCCTAATGCTACCCGTTGCTGCTGACCGCCAGACAGTTCACGGGGATAGCGTTTAAGCAAATCTTTCAGTCCTAACATTGCAGCTGCTTTTTCAATGGCAGCTGCAATTTGTGACTTTGATAATTTACGCAGTTTTAAGGCGTATGACATATTATCATATACATTCATATGTGGATATAAAGCATAATTTTGAAAGACCATCGCAATATCACGATCTTTAGGTTCGCAATTTGTAATATCTTTTTCATCAATGAACAGCTGTCCAGCACTTGGTGTCTCTAAGCCCGCTAATATTCGCAGCGTAGTTGTTTTGCCACAGCCGGAGGGACCAACCAGTACGAGAAATTCACCATCTTCTATTGTTAAGTCAAATGGCGCTACGGCAATATGGTCTGTAAATGATTTGCTTATTTGTTGTAGTTTTATTGTAGCCATGGGCAATTCCTTTCTACTTGGTTGTTTGATTATATCGTTCGATTGCACCGTTTACCGTATCCGCTGCTTTTTGAAGTGCATCATGCGGTGTACTCTGTCCATTTAATACTTGTTCGATCGCACTTTCAATTTCTTGACGGGACTGCGTAAATACACCAAGTAAGCCACCCTGCGTATTACGATTAATTGGCGTATTGTGAAGTTGTTCAATCGCAACTTTAAATTGTGGATACTTTTCTTCATATTTTTTAAGGTCAGGGTCATCATATGCTGCTTTTGTTACGGGGAAGTAGCCTGTTTTTATATGCCAAAAAGCTTGTTGTTTGGCGGCTGTCATAAATTTAATGAATTCCCAGGAAGCTTTTTCTTCGGGGTCTGAATGACCGGCAAGCATCCAAAGCGAAGCACCGCCAATGATAACGCCACCATCTTTTGCATCAGCTGGATGTGGCATAAAACCCGTACCTACGTCAAATTTTCCATTCACACCATCCATGATATCACCGAGATTTCCAGTAGAATCAATCGTCATGGCTGTCTGACCGGCAATAAAGGCTTTTAATGTATCTGCTGTTTTTCGACCCATATTAGAAGCCGTACCTTCTTTGACCATACCAGACCACCAAGTTAGCGTTTTTTCGCCTTGTGGTGAATTAAAAGAAACGGCAGTTGTCAAGCTGTCACGACCATTCCCATTATTTGTATAAGGAGCGTTTTGTTCAGCCAAAAATTGTTCAAAAAACCAACCATAAATAGCCATTGAAAGCCCTGGTCTTGTAACTGTACCATTCGCATCTCGACTCGTCAGCTTTTGAGCCGCAGTTGTAACATCTTCAAATGTTTTTGGTGGGGTTTCTGGATCTAATCCGGCTTCTTTAAACATTGTTTTGTTATAATATAAAATTGGCGTAGATGTATTAAATGGCATCGAATATAGTTTGTTATCGACTGTATAATAGGCTAATATATTGGGTTCATATGTGGACATATCAAATTTTTCTTGATCAATCCATTTTTGAACAGGAACGACAGCTTTGCTGTCAATCATGAAACGTGTACCAATATCATATACTTGCATTACATTTGGTGTCCCTTTTGAAGGGATGGATTGTTTCAACTTATTAATTGCTGAATCATAATCACCTTGAAATACCGCTTCCACCTGAATATCGGGATGAGAAGCATTAAATTCATCGACGAGTGTTTTTGTGGCTTCCCCTACTTTGCCACCGACTGCATACCAAAAAACAATTTTTACTGGTTTGTTTTCAGCGGCTGGTTCAGTTTTAGTGCCGCAGCCACTGATTGCAAATACGGTCATAATAAGTGTTGCAAAAACGATGAATTTTTTAAGAAATTTTTTTGTCATTTTGTCACATCCTCATATTTTTTGTATTTAACCTTTTGTAGATCCTGCAGTTAGTCCGCGGACTAATTGTTTTTGCCCTAAAAGGAGTAATAAGACAGTAGGCAAAGATACAAGCACGATGCCTGCCATTGTAGTATTCCAAGAGATTCCTTGATCCCATTGCAGCATGGCTAAACCAATTTGTACCGTTCGCATATTATCGGTATTGGTTATTAATAAAGGCCACAGATATTGATTATATGTAGTTAGAAAAGCATACACTGCTAATGTAGCTAGCGCTGGGCGTGATAATGGCAATACCATCGTTATAAAAAAACGAAAATGGCCACAGCCATCCATGCGGGCGGCTTCAAAAATTTCTCGTGGTAAAGTTTGAAAATATTGCCTCAATAAAAAAGTGCCAAAAGCTGAAGCAAAAAACGGCACGGCAAGTCCTTGATAGGTGTCCAGCCATTCCAAGGATCGTATTGTGAAATAGTTCGGTATAATGGTAGATTCCCAGGGAATCATCATGGTAGAGAGAAATAGGGCAAACAGTAATTTTTTATAAGGAAACTCTAAGAAAGCAAAAGCAAAAGCCGCTAAACTACAGGTAACAACCTGTCCGACTGTAACCAAAAGAGCGACAATGAAACTGTTTAAAATGAAATGGAAAATGGGAGCAGTAGCAATCGCTTTGCGATAACTGTCGGTATAAAAGCTTGAAGGAATAAATTGGGGCGGGAAAGTCGCAGCTTCCGCGGCAGTCTCAAAACTGACGGTAGCAGCATATAAAAAAGGTGCTAGAATGAAGAAGGCGGCTATAGTTAAAAAGAAATAACGAACGAGATTTTTCATCGGTAAAACACCTTTCTTTCCAATAACCAGAATTCAAATAAAGTAAGCAGCAGGATGATAAAGAATAATATAATTGATTCTGCACTAGCATAACTATAATTTAAGTTAAAAAAGCCTTCGCGATAAATTGAATATACAATGACATTGGTGCTTTCGGATGGTCCGCCTTGCGTTAAAATATTGATTTCACCAAAAGTTTGCATGGAATTAATAATAGAAACAATAAAAACAAAAAAGCTCGTTGGTGATAAAAGTGGCAAGGTAATGTCGATGAATTGCCGCCAGGGCGAAGCACCGTCCATGTCGGCACTTTCATATAAGTGTTTGGGAATGGATTGCAATCCGCCTAGGAAAATAATGATGTTAAACCCCAGACCACGCCAAATTGCCACGAGGGAAACAGAGATAAGCGACCAATTCGGATCAGCTAGCCAAGAAATTGCCGATAGATGAAATATCTGCAGAAAATAAGCAAAGGTTCCAGCCGTAGGATTGAAAAGCATCATGAAAATCATCGATGCGCCAGCCACGGCAATCGATAAAGGAAAGGCAAAAATTGTCTGAAAAACAGCAATGCCTCGCAGTTGCCAATTTGCAATATAGGCAAGACCCAATGCAATTAGCATACCAGGCAATACCGTATATATTGTAAATAACAAGGTTGCCCATAAACTATGCAGGAATGACAATGAAGAAAACATATCAATATAGCGTTGCAAACCGATATATATTGTTTCTTGTCCAATTAAATCGGTATTGAAGAGACTGAGTTGTACTGATTTTAATAAAGGATAAAATACAAAGCATAGAAACAATAAAAGGGAGGGGGCTAAATAGGATAAACGTTGAACCAGTTGTAATAGATTCTTTTTTTTTGGGCGGATAGACAATATAGATCACCTCTCAGATAGCAGTATACTATTTTTTATTACGGTAAAAGCATAGCATGCTATTTGCCAGGTCATGTTATTAATTTGTTAAATAATACTTAAGTTTCTGTTAAAAAACAACCTAGATATAGGCTGCATGATAGAATGATGTATATTACGGTGAGTTAGTGAAAAATATCCAAGTGAAGCAATGTGCTTTAAAATAGATATATTTAAAGAAGGACAAGGAAATGTCCCCGAATATAGCGAAGTAAACAAAACAGGATGGATTTTTTTATAAACAAGGAGTAAACCTGGTAATGACAGAGAATTTAAAACTGTATATGAAATATATTTTGAGGGAGTTGTTATAATGCAAAAAGATTTCCATTATGATGTAGTTTATGTTTTAGCACAATGGGCAGGTTATAGTGTAGCTGAATCGGATACGATAGCGCATAGTTCGCAATATGTCGATGATGCTATTCATTCTGGTGTAGTAAAATTTACGAATGGAGCAATGTTTTCTCGGGTCAGTTCAGCTCATTCAGCTTTTGACTTATGCCATAATATAAGCGAAGTTGAAGATCAGTTTGTATGGGTTCCTTTTCATTTCTTACCAGGTAACTTAGGACTACCTGCAGGACAGGCGGTGGAGCAAGATATGATAGACCGATTGACTTGTTATCCCAACAGCTATGTAGGTCGCGAAATGGTATTAGAATGTCTAAAGCAAAAAGGCAGACGCACAGATCTTCATCGTTTGGGTATTACCCTCCATATTTATGCGGATAGCTGGGCGCATCAAGGATTTTCTGGGATTGTTAGTAAAAAGAATCAAATAAAAAATTTGCAATATAAAGAAAGCGGCACCGGAATTATAAAAGTTGTCGATGAGTTTATCCTCAAAGCAGAAGATAAAACTCATGCCTGGATCAATAAATATCTGCCACTGGGTCATGGTGCTGTGTTTACATATCCGGATTTACCTTATGTGAGTGAATGGTCTTTTGAATATGAAGATGGTAGAGATCTGGGAGTTGGCGCTGAAAATTTTCTTAAGCGCAATAATATAGAGATTTTTATTGATGCTGCAGACCATATTTATAAAACCTTATGTTTGTTCAAACAAGGGACGATTCCGGGAGATCTTGAAACAATGTTTGATACGATTATCGGACTTTCGGCGGAGCAAGAACAAATTTTGCGGAAAACATTTACTAACTTTACAGGTCATGAAACAGAGGTGCGGCATACTGACTGGCAGAGAGAAATAAATAGTCATTCGATTCCTGGTGTTGATGAAATTCCGGAATACTACAAACAAGGTAAAAAATCATGGGAATATCTTGCATTGGGAACAGAATTGGATGTTCATCAACTTGAACAAACGGTTGAATATACCGATGATTTTCTTTTGTCTGATTGGAAATTATTTCATGATGCTTTGCAAATTCATCGTACGTATATTTTAAATGAATTGCTGCCGAAATATGGGATCTGTGCGGTGTAGAGGGTTCTTTTCCATTGCAAAAATGATGGAAATATCTTAATAAATGCAATACGGTGTAGTGAAAACAAAAAGATAACTCATAATTCTTTTATAGAATTCGAGTTATCTTTTTGTCATTTCTGTTCTTTTTTTTGCAGGGGGCTTTTAATGCCTAGCAGTAAGGTTTGTATCACATTGTAAATGAATAGATCATTCACTGGTTCACGCGTTATTAACAATCGATAAAATATTGGAGCATAAATTAAATCAATTGATAACTCAATATCGATATCTGTTCTGAATTCGCCGGAGGCAATACCAGACTCTAAAATATGCTGAGAATCGAGACGACGCGGTTTGAAATAGCGTTGTAAGTAAGCTTCTGCCAGAGCGGCATCGGACTGTCCATGCCCGATCAAAGCAGTTAGAATTTTGCCTTCGTGTGTATTGAGGAAATTTGCCAAGTTGGTTGCTTGAATCGTAATATCTTTAATAGCCGAGCCTGTATTAGGCGGTGGAAGTTTTGCAGAAGCCGTTGCCATAAAACTATCCATAATTACGGCGGCTTTATTGGGCCACCATTTATAAATTGTGGCTTTACTAACTTTAGCTCGCTCCGCTATTTTGTCAACGGTTATCGCAGTAAAATTATTTTCTAGCAGCAAATCATAAGAAGCGGCTAGGATAGCTTGTTCGGTTTGAGTACTACGAGGGCGACCGGGTTTTTTATTCAAAAAAATACCTCCCCATTTTTGATTTATATAATAAAACTATACGTACATTATATAAAATAAAATCAAGTTTGAAAAGCAAATAAAAAATGCTTTACAAAACTGAACGTTTAGTTTATTATATAAATTAACAAAACGAAACGTTTAGTTTTGTTAAGATGAAACATAATGAAAAGAGGCATAAAAAATGAATATAAAATCTCATGAAAATCAAAAAATTCCACAGTGGTTAATGCTTATGCTGGCTATAGCCTGTGGTGTTATCGTAGCAAATTTATATTTTGCGCAGCCACTGATTGGACCAATCAGCTTGGCATTAGGAATTTCACCGCAGTTATCGGGTATGATTGTTACGCTGACACAAGTTGGTTATGGACTCGGTCTTCTATTTATCGTGCCCCTAAGTGATCTGATAGAAAATAGAAAATTAATTTTAACGACATTAGTGATTCTTTTACTGGCCTTGGCGGCTATAGTCGCAGTACCAATAGCAAGCATATTTTTCTTAGCATCTTTTTTTGTTGGTATCGGTGCAGTTGCTGTGCAAATTTTAGTTCCATATGCGGCTTATCTTAGCTCTGATGAACAGCGCGGTCGGGCTGTAGGAAATGTAATGAGTGGTTTATTATTTGGTATTATGTTGGCAAGACCAGTAGCTAGCTTTATTACGGCAGCCTGGAGCTGGAATGCAGTCTTTATTTTAGCGGCGGGTTTAATCGTATTGATCATGGTTATGCTTAGAAAATATCTTCCAAAGCGAAAACCAGTACCTACGATGACGTACGGACAATTGATCCAATCGTTATGGGGTCTTTTTAAGACGATTTCTATTTTAAGACGTCGTGCCATCTATCAAGCTTTTTTATTTAGTGCATTTAGTCTTTTTTGGACCGTTATGCCTTTGTGGTTGGTGGATGCGTTTGCTTTATCACAAAATGGTATAGCACTGTTTTCTTTAGCTGGCGTTGCTGGTGCGGTTGCGGCTCCAATTGCCGGAAGACTTGCTGATCGAGGGTGGACACGCTGCTTGACAGGCTTAGCTTTTATACTTGGATCGTTTGCTTTTTTGCTGACACATTTTTTGCAAAATACTGTGTTTGCTTTACCTATTTTGGTTGTAGCTGCTATTGTTTTAGATATGGCAGTTTCGGGAAATTTAATTTTGGGACAGCGAGCTATTTATTCGTTGGGCAGTGAAATACGCGGTCGTTTGAATGGCATTTTTATGGCGATATTTTTCCTGGGTGGAGCAGTTGGTTCGGCTATAGGTGGCTGGTCATATGCACATTATGGATGGTTTGTGACATCTATGATTGGGCTGAGCATGCCGCTGATTGCTTTTATTTATTACCTTACGGAGTCCCAAAATAAAAAATAGATCATGTTAGGCGATAAACTATATATTTATAAAATACGAGCTATGTCGCGCAAGCTTATTTGCAGCGGCACAGCTCGTATTTTTTATTTAGCGTGTTTGAGTTTTTGATGGGCAAAATCCCAAATAGGTTTTTCTAAATAGTACCACGATAAAGAAGCAATTGAATAGGTTAAGATTAAAAAAGATAGAGTGGGATTGTGTTTTATTTTTTTATGACACTGAATGATCAGCAGTAAATATAATATATTTACGACTTTGTGTATATTGTGTATAAAATGCAAAAATTTATTAAAAAATGCTACGAAATTGGGTGGTATTTTTTTTATTTTAGGCGTATAATAACGTGAAAGCATCACTTCGATAGTTTTATTCTATCAATGAGTCTGCTTTTAGAGGGGCAAGCTTCAAAGGGGGCCGATATTCTGAGAAGAATTTTTTACAAAGCAGTGGAATGCGCCAGTTTGTGAATATAAGCACTTTCATATATAGCGCGATAGTTTTATAGGAAGATATATAGCAAGTTTTGTGTGTATACGAATTCATATGAACTGAAAGCAGGTGTAGGCATTTTGAAAAAAGATTTTTTTAAATCATTGCATTTTCAGGTTTTTGCGTCTATTATCATTGGAATTTTAGTGGGATATTTATATCCGTCGGTTGGCGAAAGTATGAAACCTTTAGGGGACGCATTTATAAAACTTATTAAAATGATTATTGGACCAATTATTTTTTGTACAATTGTTTGTGGAATAGCCGGCATGGGCGATATGAAAAAAGTAGGTCGTGTTGGCGGGAAAGCATTGCTCTATTTTGAAGCGGTTACAACGAGTTCACTTTTTTTTGGCATTTTTTTAGTGAATTGGTTGCAACCAGGGGTTGGTATGAACGTAGACGCTAGTACATTGGACTCTGCTTCGGTAGCAATGTATACAACAGGAGCGCAAACCCATACGGTTGGTGAATTTTTTATGAACATTATTCCAAATACGGTCGTGGATGGTTTTGCGAAAGGTGAAATTTTACAAATCTTATTGTTTTCGGTTATGTTTGGCTGGGCTTTATCAAAGTTTGGTGAAAAAGGCAAGATGCTTTTAGGTGTAATTGGCGATGTATCTCGTGTATTTTTTGGTATTGTTGATCTTATTATGAGATTGGCACCAATCGGTACATTCGGGGCGATGGCTTTTACGATCGGTAAATATGGGATTGCATCGTTAGGACCTTTGATGAAATTATTAGGAACTTTTTATTTTGCTTGTTTCTTATTTATTGTTTTGGTTGTTTGGCCGATTGCCAAATGGGCAGGAATTAGTTTTACCAAATATATTGCTTATTTTAAAGAAGAATTATTGGTTGTGTTTGGCACAGCGTCTTCCGAAAGTGTTTTACCTCGTATGATGGAAAAGCTAGAACGGGTTGGCTGTTCCAAATCGATTGTTGGGCTTGTTATACCAACGGGCTATTCATTTAATTTAGATGGGACGTCTATTTATTTGACGGTTGCAGCTATCTTTTTAGCGCAGGCGACGAACACCGATCTTACGTTTATGCAGCAAGTTACGATTATTGCAGTGTTGCTATTGACTTCAAAAGGTGCTTCAGGTGTTACCGGTAGTGGCTTTATTGTATTGGCAGCTACTTTATCGACAATTCCTTCCATTCCAGTAGGTGCCTTAGCGCTTATCTTCGGCGTTGATCGTTTTATGACACAAGGTCGTGCACTGACAAATCTTATTGGCAATGGAATTGCTACGTTTGTTGTGGCAAAATGGGAAAATGAATTGGATGTGGAAAAACTTCAGAACGTGATGTATGAGCATAAAGAACCGGAAATTGAGCCGGTTCACACAGCTTAGAAGTTTCTGACGGTCAAAAAGGCTCCTGCTATTATGTTGATTAACGTAATAGCAGGAGCCTTTTTTAGGGAATATATGTATATATCTATAAATGTTATATATATAACGATAGAAAAATTTAATATAGTAAGTATGTTTTACTAGCTAGTAATTTTACTGCTTTTATCGTATAATAACATCAATGCATTTATACGATAACTTATTGCTATTGCCATGCGGACTGTTTAATGCGTTTATGAAATAAAAATTTTTTGTATATAGTTTATAAAATTAAAAGGCAGGTGTGGGTAATTTGAATAAAAGTTTTTTTAAGTCATTGCATTTTCAAGTCTTTGTATCCATTATTATCGGTATTTTATTGGGATACGTATATCCATCTGTAGGCGAAAGTATGAAGCCTTTGGGTGACGCATTTATTAAATTGATTAAAATGATTATTGGACCAATTATTTTTTGTACGATTGTTTGCGGGATAGCAGGCATGGGGGATATGAAAAAAGTGGGGCGCGTGGGTGGTAAAGC
>Ga0302210_10001295_pt1 | contig 10641 bp, 7 predicted proteins | sample II_Fen_E3_2_FD_198793 | JGI IMG/M metagenome (GOLD analysis project Ga0302210, IMG submission 198793) | Peat permafrost microbial communities from Stordalen Mire near Abisko, Sweden - II_Fen_E3_2 | ecosystem: Environmental > Terrestrial > Soil > Wetlands > Permafrost | place: Sweden: Abisko... | reverse complement strand
CCTCTATCTCTGTTCCGCTTGTAAAAGCGATACATGTAATTTCATGTTCTCGAATGAGATTAACAGCCCTAGTAAGTGCAGTATGGATCTGTAGCACGAGTAAGGTAAGCAGGAGCAAGGCTCAGCAACCACTTCTTCTAACTCTTACTCCTTAAAGTTTCTTAGCGAGCTCAGTAGCTTGTAAAATCCGATGTGCCATTCCAATGCCACCTTTCATGTTTCCTGCAAGGTAGAGTCCCTTCCATTGTTTCTCCAGTCGTTCAATCGTACTAAAACGTTCACCACTGCTCAGTTCATATTGAGGAATCGCATGCTCGTGTCTGAAAATCCGAATCAAGTCCGGTTCTTGTGTTACAGGAAACTTAAGCATAGCGCGGAACTCTCTTAACACGAGTGCTTTAATCTCCTCATCAGAGCGAGTTAAAAGTGATTCGTGTTTTACTCCCCCTAAAAAGAAAGAAAAAAGAGCTCCGCCTTCCGGTGCACGATCGTAAAAGCACGACGAAGGGAATAAGATGCCAAGTACCTCTTTTTGTTCACACGAAGGCACGAGCCCTCCAAACGCAGGGAACTTCAAAACGCCAGTATCTAACACGCCCACACTGACCTGAACTACCGGAGCATAGTGTAAATTGCTCAGTTTATTTAAATCCTCTTCCCCCACGAAAGGTAACATTTTAGGGAGTGCATAAGCTCCCACCGTAGTAATCACGTTTTTAGCTCGAATACTCTTGTTACCTTCAGGAGTAGTATACTGAATAAGCCAACCCTTTTCATCCGGTTGTATAGTAATATCCTTAGCTCGTAGAAGAATATTTTCTTCACCAATATCCTTTTCCATTGCCGCGATAAGATGGTTCAGTCCGCCTCTTGCCGAAAATACTTTTTTAGAAGCAAGTAACTCACGTTCTGTCTTTTTTATTTTCGCCTTTGCAATACTCCCCTTAATAAAGCTGCCATATTGATTCTCCAATTCGTAGAGTTTTGGCAGTGCATAGCGTGTGATGAGCTTCATCGGGTCGCCCGCATAAACTCCCGAAAGAAAAGGATCAACCGCATATTTAAGAAACGACTTTCCCAATCTTCGTTCCGCCAAAGCACCAACCGATTCATTGCAATCAGTACCTTTTGCGCGGAAAGGCTCTCCTAAAACGCGAAACTTATCGTAAAGCGTAAAAAGAGGAGTAAAAATAGCGCTTAACAAATTATTTGGTAGCGGATGAAAAGAATTCCCTTTCCAAATCAATCTGCGTTTCGATTCCTCACGAGCCGTTTCCAATTCACAGTCAGAATCCAAAGCCTCGAAAAGTTCCGCAACTTCAGGAAACGAAACCACCCCCGTATTCGGTCCACTCTCAAAAACAAAGTCACCTTCTTGGAAAGTCCGTATTTGTCCACCGATATGATCAGACACCTCCAATATTTTAAACGCCCGTTCCTTTTGTGACAAATGGAAAGCCGTGGTCAGTCCGGTCAGTCCGGCTCCGATAATAACCGTTTCAATGTTTTGAGAGTCCATAATTAGATTTTTTAAACAGGTTTTGAAAAAGATTTCGTATTGTGCAGCATCAGCTTATCCAGTGAAGCCGCCACATTTCGTACAAACAAAGTACCCTCTTTCGTCATTTGAAGGCCTTCTTCATTGTAAGTGATCAGTCCATCGTTCGCAAAATTCAGAAGTTGATCTTCGCAGTAAGAAGTCGCTTGTTTCAGCGTTTCTATAGGAAGCGAAAGTTGTGCTGAAAGTTCCTTCCAGTCGATCGAGTAGTTGCACATCAGCGATTCGATAATTTCGCGTGCAATTTGTTCCTCCTCATTAAGCGCATACCCCTTGCAGGTAGCTAATTCGCCTGCATCAATACGAGCCATATAAGTACTAATCTCTTTACTATTTTGTGCATAAGCCGAGTTGAGTTGACTGATCCCCGTTACTCCAAAAGCAAATACCTGCCCCGTAGTGCGGCGCGTACAATATCCTTGAAAGTTACGATGCAACTTATGGTCGTGTAGTGCCGTATAAAGTTCATCCTCCGGTCGAACAAAATGATCTAAGCCAATCGACCGATATCCAGCCTCGTGCAGCAATCCACTTGCATGCTCAAACATCTTACTCTTTTCCTCCGTGCTGGGAAGCCCCGCCTTCTCCAAAATAAGTTGCTGCTTATTTACCCATGGCACATGAGCGTACGAAAACGTAACCAGTCGATCCGGTTCCAAACCAATCGCCTTCTCAATCGTCTCTCCAAAGCTAGCAGCCGATTGAAAAGGAAGTCCGTAGATAAAATCGAGGTTAATTCGTGCTCCAACTCCTCTTAAAACGGCAAAGATAGTTTCCATTGGCAGAAGAGTCGGACGGCGATTCACCGTTTTAAGTACCTTCGTATTAAAATCCTGTACCCCCAAGCTGTAACGATTAAATCCGGTCTCCGTAAGATCCAGCCAATCCTTCTCCGTAAGGTAACCCGGATGGCATTCAATCGCAATCTCCGGGTCCTCAATCGTTTTGAAATTAGAAAGCAGATGCGCATTCAACTCCTTTAAATAGCGAATCGGTAAAGCCGTAGGGCTACCTCCGCCATAGTGAATCTGTGAAATACGTCGATCCGGATTTAGCAGTTCACTTACCTTGTCAATCTCCTTATGCAAAGCCTCCACATAAGCCTTCACCACTTGTGGCTTCTGCATTGCAAACGAGTTGCAACCACAATAATGACACAGATGGCGGCAAAAAGGAATGTGCAGATAAAACGACAAATTCCCGTTGCCGGTTTCGTTCGAAGCCTTTATCGCCTCACGATATTCCTTTTGAGCAAAATCCTCGTTGAAATAATTCGCTGGTGGATAACTCGTATAGCGTGGTAAAGGAACATTATATTTCTCTAATATATCAGTAACCATTGTCTTTTTTAATTAAGATCCTCTTTCTTTTTGAAAACCGTAAGTACGTACGTCAGCGAAACAGCCGCGAGTGCCATTTCCAGTAGAAATAATCCCTGATAGCCCGTAACGTCTGCGATCTTTCCGCTAAGTACAGCAATACAAATGCCGCTTAAATGCGTAATCACAATTTGAATCGTGAAATCCGTACCCTCCTTACCCGGGCGTACGATATCCATAGCAGTAGTATATACAATAATAGTCGCCATCCCGTAGCTGCTCCACAAAAGAGCAATACCCGCATACAGCATCCATAGCGTAGGAGTGTAAAACGACAAAGCAAAGAAATAAACCGTAGTAATCAAGATGAAGCAGGCAAACAAAATACGAGAGCGAAAACGCCCCATCTTGCGAACCGTGATGCCCCCAATAAACGAAGCCCCACATCCAATTGTAGTACCAACCAACCCGCTCATCACTCCAATCTCCTTCATGTCGTATCCCAAATCCACCAGATAAGGGCGTAACATAGCCAAAGTCCCTACCAAGCTCGAATAATAAAGAAAAAGAAAGCCGATTTGTTTCCAAATCTTCTTTTGCGCAAAGAAATAAACAAAATCCAACTTCTTAGCCCGTTGTTTGCGTTTCTTGGGTGCAATTTGCAAATTCTTATTCAGCAATAAAGGGATCAGTGCAAGCACCACAAAGATAGCCAGAAAAGGCAAAATGCCATCCCATCCAAAATGATGAAGGATAAGCAATAATACCCCGCTTCCAATCACCGTACCTCCAAAGCTACCCATCGACTGCATGCAGTTCACCATACTCTTTTCCTGCTTATTGAACGACAAAACCGCCAAAGCATCCGTCGCAATATCTTGCGTTCCCGAAGCAATCAAAGAAAGAATCACAAGCATCAGAATCGTATAGAAATCAGTATGCAACTTAAAAAAAGCAATAGCAAAAATTAACAATGCATATACTATCTCCGACGAGAATATCCATTTCTTGTAATCATTCACCGTATTGGTATGTCGATCCACCATTGGCGACCACAAAAACTTGATAATCCAAGGCAACTTAATCAATTGCAACAAGCCGATAGCCGATAGCGAGAAACTCTCTTGGCGCATCATCACAGGAATCGCCGTAGAGAAGAAACTCATCGGAATAGACTGTGCAATGTACAAGAAGAAAAAAGTACTGAGATTGCCTGCTTTCTGATTTTTATTTTCCGAGTTAGTGGTCATTCTTTATATTTCCTATATTTTATAGTGTGATAGAGAGGCTAGTACCGAACGTAAGAGGCTTTCCTTTCTGTCCCCAGTTGCTAGTCGCTTCAAAATAATAAACGAGATAATCCTTATCCGTTAAGTTCTTACCCCAAACCTCCCAAGTGAAGATCCCTTTAGTAGCAGACACTTTTGCATTCAGCAAGCCGTAATATCCTTGTGAAACCGTATTCGTTTCAGTCCAGTACGTTGTTCCCGTACCCACATAATTAGCACTTAGAGTAAGTTGGTCGATACACGAAACGGGTTTAATAAACGTATAATCCGCACTAATTGAAAGCGTTTGTGCAGGTACCAGCGGTAAATGATTACCCGCATAGCTCACCGTTGCACTCTTGCGATATTCCTTAAAGGTAGCATACGTATATCCATAATTCACCTGCATCGAGAAGTTCTTAAACGGAGTCGCATGTACGCTAGCTTCCACCCCTTTGCTATCCGAATGTCCCGCATTTTTAAGCATCGATCCCGTCTTTGAAGCTAAAGCCTGATAAATCTGTTGATCTTTCCAGTCGATGTAAAACAAGCAAACCTCCGCTTGAATACGATTTCCCCAAAAAGAAGCCTTCGAGCCCACCTCATAGTTCCAGCTATATTCCGGTTTAAACGAGCGATCCTCATCCGTGTCGAAAGACGTATTGAATCCCCCCGTTTTATATCCCCTCGTCGCACTAGCGTATAGCGTCTGTTGCGTAGGGAGCGCATATTGAAAAGTCACCTTTGGCGTAACTTGCGAGAAATGCAAGTCATCCTTAAATCCATCCGTTTGTGTACGAACCTCATTTGCATCCTTGTAAGCAAAATAATCCGAGCTAGCCTTTTCAAAGTCGTAACGAACACCCAAGTTCACCGATAAATTCTCGATCAGGAAATCATCGAAACTCGATTGGTGGTAGAATGCAATACCATAGGTAGGCGTATCGTACGTCTTGTATGTACTGTATCCCGACTTAAAGTAATCCATTCCAACCGTCTTATCAATGCCCTGCCAAAAAGCAAAAGCCCCCATAAGCCATTGGTAAGAACCCTTGTATACCGACTTGAAGTTAAACTCTTGCGAGTACATCCTCTGGTTCACCTTCTGCACTACATAATATTTTTTTTCCTCAGTGAAATCCTGATCAATCCCCTGCTTGTCCTTTAGAAATTGAAACGAACTTTGACTGTTGAACTCAAAAAACTCCGATTTATATTTCAAGCTAAGTCCCGAAGTAGAAAGTAAGCGGCGGTATAAATTATTCTCATTATAATCCACCGCACCCACCGTACCGTTAGCTGCGTTATATAATCCATAAGGATATCCCCCCTGATCCGAATAGTCGAGCGTACTGCTCACTTTCATCTTCCAAGCAGGAGTTATATTCCATTCAAAAGCCGCATGTCCCGAAGCCACATCCATCTTATCGTCTTTCTCTTGTGTATACAGATTTGTGAAATACCCATCATTATGGCGATACTTACCCGAAATAGAGAAACCCATATCCTCATTCAACTTCGTATAGTTCGAAAGAGAAACATCCTTTTCGCCATAATTACCGGCTCCCACCTTAAAAGTAGTACCTTGATAGGTGAGAGGCGATTTGGTATAAATATTGATAATGCCTCCAATCGTGTTACGCCCATACAAAGTGCCCTGTGGTCCGCGTAATACCTCAATCTGGCTGATATCCGAAAGATCAATATCGAAAGCCGAGTTCTCAAAATGAGGAATCCCATCTACATACAACCCAACTGATGGCGCATTAATCTTCGATCCGATGCCGCGAATATAAATTGGCGACGTCTGCTTCGACCCATAGTCCGGCATGTAGAAGTTTGGAATGTAACTACTAAAATCCTTTAGGCTTATAATTTCGTGGTCTTTTACCAAGTTCTCATTAAGTACAGACATCGAGATCGGTGTCTGTTTGTAGCTGTGATTTTGTTTAAAGTCGACTACTGTAACTTCGTTCAATTCAATTTGTTTACCCGAGATAGAATCTGCATCTTCGCCAAACGCAACAAGAGGAAAAAAGAGTACTAAAAGTAGTATTTTGTGCATATCTTTAATTTTTCTGCAAAGTACGTGTTTTTATTCCATTTCCGCAATCCTCATTTATTAGGATTTTATGTCCAATAGCAGAAAACCAGATTATTACTTGAGTTAAACATTACGGTACAAAGATACAAAAAAGTCACAAAATAGTTTGGCTATTTCACTAATTATTGCAATTGGAGAGTAAAGGGCGAATATTTAGGTTGCCTTATCTTATTCAAGAAAGATCTTTTAATAAATTGTCCTTACAAAAGAGGTTGAAGGCAGTTCTGATTATTATGAGACTAGGCTCAGAAATTGAGTTTGGCTGTTATACATGCAAGAATAGAGGTTCTTTTGTAATTATTTTGCTATTTCTATGCTGTCAATAAAACTCTTAAATGTTCATGATTTTATTGACAGGCAGAAATTTCCCCCTAAATAACTGTATTATAATTGCTTCCAAAAATTAAATCAAGAAAACAACTAATTTAGTTATGAAACTAAAAACAACTCAGTATCACTTTCTATTTTGGCTTTATTTGTTGCTCTAATAATTATTTTATCATTTATTAAAATGTCTAAAATACTTTCTTCTTTATCGTTTTGAGTTATAGGAAATACCCATGAATTAAAATTATCCACTAGATTGGGAAATGATATAATAGCATGTACAATTTTATTGTCTGAAATAATACCTTTTTCTCTAAAATATTTAACGGTTTCTTTAATTTGTTTGACCATACAACAAGGATAATCGAATCTTGAGTTTCTCGCAGCATTTTCATTTTGGGCATATTTAGTTTCAATAAACAAGACCCATTCTTCTTCATTGCAATTAAAAGGGAAAGTGACGCATTCACACTGTTTACAACGGCTCTTTTTGCTGATAGGTAATGCGTTTTCTGGAAATCCATCGAAGAAAAGTTCAATATTTTTTTTGTTTTGCAAGTAAACAGCATTGATATTATTGTTTTTATTACCAGAAATTTCAACTTTACCTCCATTTGTATTTTTCCAATCGACGATGAATAAATTAGGGTTGTATATGCTACAAATACAATTTTTATGTTTAGGGAGTTGAACTAATAATCTATTTTTCATCCTTTCCAAACTTTAAATAATTAAGCATGATATAATATTCATCCATTGTTTCATTCATAGCTTCATTGAAATAATGCTTTCCTATGCTATTAGTTTCTTGTTCTTGTATAGAAATAAGCTCTCCATCTTTTATTTGCCATGCTGACACCAATTTGGGATCTATCCATGAATTATGACTTTTAAGTGATCTAGATATAGACTCTGGCATATTATCTTTTACGAGCCACCCCATCATACAATTATTTAACGCATATAGAATATACGGACTATGTGTTGTTAAAACTAGCTTATGGTCTTTGTCGTTTATTGAGTTTATTATAAAATATAATAAATCCCTTTGTGTTGAGGGAAATAAATTTAACTCAGGTTCTTCTATAAACAAACTGGTATAATTAGTTCCAATATAATGTGCCAAATAATCTGTTACTTTTGTTAAAAAATCCTTAGCTTTTTTAGGCATATCTTTCTTGCCTTTTATCTCTTTAATAGTTAAAAGTTGACTTATCTCTTTTTTTATGGTATCCTTATCGTTAAAATCTATCTTTTTCTTGGTGATTTCGGAAAATGATTTAAAAAAAAACATTTTTGCAATTTCCATGTCTCTTTCTTTATTTTCAACACTTTCATATGGTTCATTCTTATTATATATTTCTTTAGTGAAATAATTAATGAGAATATATAGAGGAATCATTGATTGCTGCCCACTGGATGCGTTAAGTAGCTGAATGTTTTTTCCGTTAGACATTTCTAAATAATCAAGGTTTTGATTCTCGTCGTAGTAGTATTTTGTATCTAATGGACCGATACTTAATGTGTTCTTAAGAGTGTGTTTTTTTCTCGCAGAATTCCAATCTGACATAAAATTGAAAATATTATTTTCGGGTAATTTAGCTTGTTCCCAATCTGTAATTATAGAAACAATATTACGTTCGGCTGGTATGTAGGATATTTTTGTTCTTATATAACCATTCTGATCAAGCCATTCAAAGGATACTTTCTTGTTTTTGAAAGAAAAAGTTAAACAAGGAGATGTGTAAACGATTTCAGAATTAGGATAAAAATAACCATCTAACTTGTGAAATTTTACTAAGTTGCTTATGAAATTGTCTTCTTTTAGAAAATAGTCAAAAGATTGATCTAAAGAGACTTTCTTTTCAACCCATGAGCAATAGCATGTAATCTTATTTATTGTACTTTTACCCGAACTTTGTGGTCCTATAATCATATTGACTTTATTAAGAGTAATGTCTATATGTTTTATTGGCCCTATGTTTTTTATGATTAATTTTGTCATTTTTATTGTAAATGTTGCTTCTGATTTTTTATATATACGTAAGTTCTTTAAGATATTCTTGCTGAATTGTTATCAAGACGAGAGATTTTGATCATTCGTTTAAGTAAAATTTAATTGGTTTATAAATATCACAAATTATGTTTGCAATCTCATGTAGAAGGTTGTTCATGTGTTGGCTTAGTTCTGTAAGTATCATTCTAAATGAGATTCCTACTAACCTGAAATCTATTTTTTGTTATTGCATTTTCTTATTTTTCAACTTAATAGTTTTGATACAAAGGTATACTTATATTTTATATTTAAAGTTATTGTCCTAATTAAAAATGGTTAAATAGAGTTTATGAATTTATTCTGACTTAGTTTAAGTCTATGGATTATATTGGTATCATAAAAACGAAACCGAATCTAGCAATATGTCCTAGAAATAGATGATGTAAAAATAAATCCATTAAAGGAGCTCCTGAAACTAGTATTATAATTTGTTCCCGAAATCAGTTGTATTTTTTTGTTATAGCTTTTAAGGTTTGCTTAAATTAAAAACTTGTTGCATCTTTTTGATATTTAGCAGAACAAAAAAGGTCTAACTCATTTGAGAATTAGACCTACTCTGTCGGAATGAGGCGATTCGAACGCCCGACCCCTACGTCCCGAACGTAGTGCGCTACCAACTGCGCTACATTCCGCTGTAGCTGCTTTTGCGGGTGCAAAGATACTTTTTTTTTCTTAAAGCTCGAAATATTTAATCTAAATTCTTTGATTCAGCCTGCTTTTTTTGATTTTTAAGAAGAAAAGTTAGCCATAAATTTGCGGGATTGCAAAAATGTTGTACCTTTGCACCCGCAAACGAATTAAAAGCGATTGCAAACAACATGTTGGTGCCATAGCTCAGTTGGTAGAGCAAAGGACTGAAAATCCTTGTGTCCCCGGTTCGATTCCTGGTGGCACCACTTAAATAAAAAAATCCCTGATAATATTCTTATCGGGGATTTTTTTATTGAGCAGGGAGTGATTTCTTTTATTTTAAAAAGCAGTAAATCAGCAAAACAAAAATTGTACCTTTTACTTAAGATGGCCTCCCATGCTTCTCTCTTTGACAGCGCACTTGAGGAGGTCTTCGAATTTTTATATTTCAAAGTGCCGACAAAGAGCTTAGCACCACTTACAAAAGAAGAGACTACCCAAGAAACTACCCAAAAGTTATCATCAGATGTTCAAACACAAATTTTGAGTTATTTTCAAGATCATCCTTATGCAATAAGCACAGATTTGGTAGATAGTATAAAATCCACTATAAGTGAGCTAAATATATTTGAGGATAAAGAAAATAAGCTCAATCAGCAAATTCTTATTTTATTGAGTCTTAATCTAAAATAAAAGCAATATCTTTGCATTATATGTAATTGTTGAGTACAGAAAACATCTTTATGAAGAGGGCGAATTAGAAGAAATCTCAACTTGTTGGAAATTCCGACAAGTTCGTCAAGAAGGTGATCACTTCCGTCGTTGGGCTACAGAGCGATTAAAGGAGTAATTTTTTTTCTTTAAATTGTCTCATCATTTCAATTTGCTCACGTCATTAATGTCGAGAGTAAAACAACTCAATGGATGTATATTAAATACTGATTATGGAAAATAAGAATGAAATAGTAATATATCAATCTCAGGATGGTACAATCAAAGTGGATGTACTATTTTCGGATGAAAATGTTTGGTTGACTATTGACCAAATGGCAACTTTGTTTGGCAAATCTCGTTCAACTATAAATGAGCATATTTTAAATACTTATAGTGAAGGCGAATTAATAGAAGAAAGTACAAAAAGAAAAATCGGAAATCCCGATTTTTCTACCAAGCCAACGAACTTCTACAATCTTGATGTAATCATCTCCGTAGGCTATCGAGTAAAATCACTTCAAGGTACTCAGTTTCGTATTTGGGCTACTCAACGATTGAGAGATTATATTATTAAAGGCTTTGCACTGAATGATGAACGTTTCAAGACGGGCTCTTCAATGAACTATTTCCATGAACTGTTAGATAGGATTCGAGAGATAAGGTTA
>Ga0302210_10001294_pt1 | contig 10641 bp, 6 predicted proteins | sample II_Fen_E3_2_FD_198793 | JGI IMG/M metagenome (GOLD analysis project Ga0302210, IMG submission 198793) | Peat permafrost microbial communities from Stordalen Mire near Abisko, Sweden - II_Fen_E3_2 | ecosystem: Environmental > Terrestrial > Soil > Wetlands > Permafrost | place: Sweden: Abisko... | reverse complement strand
GGGAATGTTTCGGAGAGGAAGAATGTCTTCATCAAATCCGACAGTGCTTCCACTGACAGTCATGGAGTGAGTTCCGGCGCCGATGACCGTAGCGTTTATCTTTTCTGCCGGAATAAGCAGTTTGTCCGGGAATGACTGGAAAGCCAGATTGAGTTTCCATCCAAGAAGAGGTCCGATATCTCCATATTCCATTGCTTTTTTGTAAATATCAGAATAATCGGTAAGACCAACATATTCCCCAACTCCTCCGGATACGGAAATGTAATCCGGATTTTCTGGAGGCTGATAATCTGTAATAAGGAGCTTTACTGCGCTTTCAGACATTTCTTTTAATCCGCAGGCCTGCAGGCTGAAATCTGCGAGGCATTCAGCCAGGTTCTCCAGTGCCTGAAAGGTTGCTTTTTGACCGCATTTCAGAGGAATTTGTTCCTTTTCAATGAGAAAAAGGATCCGCTTTGAGAGATATGTGACGGTGTGGTCTGAATTGAATTTTACCAGGCGTCCGCCGATATCCATTGCAAAGGATGCCAGAAGTGATCCACTTTCAAATACAGAGGCATTCAGGGTCCCTCCTCCAATATCCAGATTGATGATCCGGATATTTCTCTTTCTGGAGAGATCAGAAATACCGGCACCGTGACCTGCCAGAACAGACTCCAGTTTGGGTCCGGCTGTTGCAACGATGAAATCGCCCAGATAAGAAGAGAGCGTTTCGGAAACACGTGAAGCATTTTCTTTTCGGGCGCTTTCTCCAGTGATGATGACGGCACCTGATTCGATTTCTTCTTTTTGAATACAGCTTTCAATGAAAGCAATTTCTATGATTTCCCGGATACGGACAAGATCAATCAGATTGTCAGAGATCATGGGCGTGAAAAAAACAGGGCTGCGATAGATGACCTCCACAGATTCAATTGTAGTGACAGGCAGTAAAGAAGCACCTGGAGAAATTGAAATATGGATATTACTGAGAATGACTTCTGTTGTACTGGTCCCGATATCAACGCCAATGCTGTACATGATCTGCTCCTGTCATGGATTGAATCAAAAAACGAAGACAATTACAGCAAGGAAATCTGTAACGCCTTCGTTAGAAAAAATTCATATGTATTTCATATAATATTGCCGATTATAGCGGTATCTTATCAGTATGTCAATATAAAATTCCTCTTTTTAAGCTTTTTAAGTAAATTTCAAGAACAAAAGATGATATGAATTGAAAAAAGAAAACAAAATACAGAATGAATTATAAAACTATTGTAAAAAAAACAACAAATTGATAAAATAATATAAAATGCATAATAGATTTGTCATAAGGTTTACTAACTGATTTTGGTTCTCTGGATTCTGTCATGAAATAAGGGGGATACGATGAAGAATTTGAAACTCAGGTATAAAATCAGTGGATTAGTGATCGTGATAATCACTGCATTTATTTTAGTGATAGCAGCTTATATTCTGCCGGCAATCAGAAACACCATTATGCAGGAGGCTCGTGACAAATTAAAAGAATATGTGGATATGCCAATTGGCGTGGTAGGTCAGTATTATGATCAGTACAAGGCCGGAAAGCTGACAGAGCAGCAGGCAAAAGAACAGGCAATGGAAGCAGTTAAAATCATGAGATATGATAATGGGGTCGGCTATTTCTGGATCAATGATGATACTTCTCCGATACCACATATGATTATGCATGCAACACAGCCGAAGCTTGATGGCACACTGATGGATAATCCGAAATATAATGTGGCAAATGGAACAAAAGAGAATCTGTTCAGCGCATTTGTCAGAATCACAAAAGGGCAGGGGAGCGGATATATTCAGTATGTTTGGCCTAAGCCGGGAGCCGGGACCAGTACGACAGACCAGCCGAAGATGTCTTTTGTAAGTAAGTTTCAGCCATGGGGCTGGATCATAGGCACGGGAATTTATATTGATGATCTGCAGGCTATTATAAACGGTATTGAATTAAAAATATTAATCAGTACCCTGCTGGTGTCACTTGCTGCCTGCCTGCTTGTACTTTTAATTATTATTCCTCTGAACAGGACACTCAGGAATATTATTTCCAATGTAGAGAGATATCGGCGTTTTGATTTCAGACAGGAATTGCAGCTGCAGTCAAACGATGAGCTGGGAGAAATTTCAAATGCCTTTAATCAGGTAAATCAGGGCATAAAGGAAATGATTGGAAAAATAACCGAAGAATCCCAACTGATAAAAGAAAGTTTTGACCGAATTGAAACGGATATTAATGTACTGACAGATCTGAATACGCATGCGGAAGGCTCAGTTCGTGAAATCAGCGGGATTATGCAGCATAATCAGACTAATTCAGATCATGCTGTGGCGAATGTAGGGGAAGCAAAAAATGCGATTGAAGTGATCGCTGAGCGTGCCGGGAACGGATCTGAAATGGCTGAGAATATCAATGCCAGAGCAGTTTCCATGAAGAATGAGGCAGAAACTTCCAGAATAAATGCAAAAGAAATCTATACAGATGCAAAAGAGAAGCTGACAAGGGCAATCGAAAGCGCAAAAGAAGTGGAAAAAATAAATCTGCTGCTGGATACTATTCTGGAAATAGCAGAACAGACCAATTTGCTTTCACTGAACGCGTCAATTGAAGCGGCCAGAGCAGGGGACGCCGGCAGAGGATTTTCTATTGTAGCACAGGAAATCAAAAAACTGGCGGAGCAGTCTTCCGATATGGTCGGCAGCATACAGGCGGTTACGGTTAATGTTGGATCTATCGTAACTAATCTGGTGAAAGATTCCCAGAATGTGCTTGATTTTATTGATACCAAGGTACTGAGTGACTATGAAAAATTTGAAATGGTAAGCCACCAGTATAATGAGGATAGCATATCATTCAGCAGCATTATGACAGATTTGAGTGCGGCATCGGATAAACTCTTTGATTCAGTGGAAAATATTCACCAGCTATCGGTGAATATTGCGGATTCTGCAAGACAGGGAGCGTCAGGAATGGGCGGTATTACCGAAATGATAGAACAGATTACGGAAAGTACTGATAAATTCCGGCATATATCAGAAGAAAATGTTCAAATGGCAAAGGAACTGGAAACTATGCTGAATAAATTCAGTTTTTAGTCAGAGAGTTGCAGTAGAAATGAGGCGGTCGGTGTTCAGGAATAACTGGAGACAGGCCGCTTTTTAAAAAAAGGAAGATATCAATGATTACAATAAAAAAAAGCGATTTCAAGAAAATATTCGACAGCATTTTTGACATAGTTCTGATTACACTGCAGGATGGTTCCATAGCTTACGCCAATCGATCTGCTGTAGGATTTTTTGGATATTCGATAGAAGAGCTTCAGACTATGAATGTTTTTCAGATTGATGTTGACTGTCATAAGGCAGATATTGCCAACGGTTTTTCGCCGGCGCTGGAGAGCGAAGTTGAGTTTGAGACTTTTAACAGGAAAAAAGACGGAACCAGGGTATGGGTGAAAGTCAGGACGATTGGAATCAAAGAAGATGAAAATCAGAATTTTTTTGTCAGTACGATTTATGATATGACGATGCTGAATAAAATACAGCAGAAAGCAGACTTTTTTGATGTCGCCAATAATATCACAAGTGAAGCAGTTGTTATTTTTGATCTGGATTTCAGAATTAAAGAATGGAATCTTTCGGCAGAGAAATGTTTTGGCTTTACCAAAGAAGAAGTAATTGACAGACAGATTGATTTCCTGATTCCTGAGTATAGTAAGGAAGAAAGACAGCAGATAAAGAAGAAAATCAGGGAAGGAAAAGCCGTACAAAATTGTAAAACGATTGGATGCTGTAAGGATGGGAAAAAAATCTGTCTGAGAATTTCCTATGCGCCTCTTTACAGCGAAAGAGGAGAAATTATTTCACTTCTGGGAATATTCAGGGATATGACAGAACTTGAAGAAGTAGAAGAACGCCTCAGAGAGCAGCAAAAGCGTGCTGTTCTTGCATTAGAGGGAGGCAATTTCGGTATCTGGGAAATGAATTACAGCAGTCAGAAAATCATGCTCTATAACGAAATCTATTCTCTGCTTGGTTATCAGAGAGAAGAAATAGGCAATCCATTTGAGGAATGGTCCCAGTATGTAAAAGAGGAAGATATCAGTCTGGTGAGAGAGGCTTTTTCTTTCACTGAAGAAAACAAGGACAGACTGGCAGTAGAATTTCGAATTTTATCCCAAAAAGAAGCAGCATATCGTTGGTTTTCCATGAAAGGAAAGGTGATGGAGCGGTTTGATGACGGGCGGCCTAAGAAACTGGTCGGAACCTATGAAGATATTACCGACAAGAAAAAAGATGAACTGGAACTGAAGAAAAAGAATGAGGAACTGGAAACTCTGGCAGAAGAGGCACAGGCGGCCAATCGGGCCAAGAGTCTTTTCCTGGCGAATATCAGTCATGAACTTCGGACGCCGTTAAATGGAATTCTTGTGGCAGCCCAGATGCTGCAGGAGGAAAACACGGGAGACAGAAACAGACTTCTGGATATTATCCATAATTCCAGCCTGACGTTAAAAGGAATTGTTACAGACATTCTGGATCTTTCCAAAGCAGAACACGAAGGAGTGTACCTCAATAGAGAACATTTTGTGCTGTCAGAGCTGGTTCAGGGAGTGTACCATGAGCTTCAGATTTCAGCAAATAGAAAAGGTCTTGATGCCAGCTGCTATATTGATCCAAGACTGGATGGTGAATATACCGGAGATCCGCAGAAAATCAAACAGATATTGAATAATCTGATTTCTAATGCTTTGAAATTTACACAGGAAGGCATGATCGGGATCAGGACGACATTGCTAGAAATAAAGGATCAGGACGTGAGTGTGGAGATACGGATCAAAGATACCGGGGACGGAGTCAGCGACTTTTTTCAAAATCATTTATTTGAGGCTTTCTCTCAGGAAAATGCCTCTGATGATAAAAGACACGCTGGAACAGGACTTGGACTTGCAATCTGTAAAAAATACAGTGAAGCAATGGGAGGAAACATACTCTATGAAAACAATAAAGAGAAGGGAAGTACATTCATTTTTCACTTATTATTGAAGCAGAATATAGAAAAAGATATGACAGCAGTCATACCGACACCATTTCAGCAGGGCTGGGGATCTGACTATGCGGGAAAACTCATTCTTTGTGTAGATGATAATACAATTAATCAGGAACTGATCACAATGGCGCTGAGGCAGTGGGGACTGCAGGAAGTGACAGCCTATAAGCCGGAAGAAGCACTTCTGGAAGTAGAGAGAAGGCGATTTGATCTGATCCTGATGGATATTCAGATGCCTGGAATAAATGGTTACCAGCTGACAGAGTTAATCAGAAAAAGTCAGATAAATGCGGAGACGCCTATTATGGCAATGACTGCATATGCCAGAATGGAAGACCGGGAAAAATGTCTGAAGGCTGGCATGGATGAATATGTAATAAAACCCATTGACCTTGATATCCTGTTTGAAAAGATTGGTACATTAGTCAATAAAATGGGGGGGATGACAGTTGAAATTTGTTGAAATAGAACAAATAGTATAGTAAGATAATCATATCAAACAACTGTTTGGCTGGTGCAGAAAAAAGAGGGAAGTTGAATCAGATCGGGAAGTATAGACTATAGACAATGCATGCGTAGCTGTGGAATAAAAAGGAGATGTGAGTGACAGAGAGATGGGAAAAACGGCAGAGACAGGAACTTCAGGCATAATTAAAAATGCAGCATTCCGCCTCTTTCTTGAAAAAGGATATGAAGCAACAAATTTAAGAGAGATAGGAGCGGAGTCTGGCATCAATGCATCTACAATTTACTTCTATTACAAATCAAAGAAAGAATTATTCCTGGATGTTCTGGAAAGTGTTTACTGTACGCATACAGAACTGCTTCGGGAGAAAGTGTCAGAGATAAATACTGATTTAGGCAGGGATGGAATAAGAGAATTGATTTTTTTGGAAATAGAATTATTTTATATGGATTGTGCCTCCTATAAACTATGTCTGAGATATCTGCTTTTTCCGGTTGCTGAACTACAGGAGGAAATCAGGGGAATCTGTGAAAAATACAGACAGGAGGATTATGAGATATTTAAGCCATACCTGAAATGCTGTTCAGATGGGTCGGAACAGTGGGAGAAGATTTTTTTTACCAGGATCAGAAGATTACTGGGGACGATGATTAATGAAATGATTATTTCAGGACAGGCTGTCGGTAAACAGAAGATGGAAGAATGGTGGGGACATCATCAGAATTTTTTGTTTGAAAAAAGTGCAAAAGAAGAATAATAAAAAGAGAAAGGAAGCGGACTATGATATCAATCAATCTTGAACAATCATTAAAGGAAATTGCTGAGCTGGAGACGAAAGTTATTGCATCAGGAGTACTGTTTTTATTTGTTAAAGACCGGACGATTATCTGGAAAGTAGCTTCTGATAAATTTGATATGGATGTTTTTTCAGCAGGGACTGTTATAGCAGAGAATGCCATTAGTGCGCAGGCAATAAAAAGCCAGAAAACAGTAATGACACAGGTCCCAAGAGAAAGATATGGAAAAAGACTTCTGACAGTGGCAATCCCACTGGTGGACGAAGAAAATAAGGCAGTGGGTGCTTTTTCTATTGTCCTGCCTTTACTGCATCCTATAGCGGCAAGTTTTTCTGATTTTGCACCAATCATAGCGGAACTTTTTCCGGAAGGTGCATTTCTCTATATGTCAGACCTGACACAAATTGCTTATACACAGGGATCCTCAAAATTTACACTTTCGGATATGAAGGTGGGATACACACTGAAAGAAACGGACATTGCTTATCGTGTTGTGCACTCTGAAAAACCTTTTAGTAAGGAAATAGGACCGGAACGTTATGGCGTGCCTGTTTATATTGCATGTTATCCGATTTTCGACAAGGATGAAAATAACAGAAAAATACTAGTGGCTTCGCTTGGAGTTGTTATGCCGAAAGGGAATGCGGATCGTATTAAGCATATTTCAGATGAACTCACAGAGAATCTGAATGTGATTTCTGATACGGTTACTCAGCTTGCAGAGTCCGCAACAGAAGTTAATGAGAATGAAATGAATTTATATCAGAGTGTGGAGGTAGTTAATAACATACTGTCTGATATCAATAAAGTCACAGATTTTATCTTTGTTGTTGCAAGGCAGTCAAATCTACTGGGATTGAATGCTGCAATAGAGGCGTCCAGACTTGGCGAAGCAGGAAAGGGATTTGCTGTGGTAGCAAGTGAGATCAGAAAACTGTCAGAACAGTCCAAACAGACGGTACCTAAAATACAGGCATTGACAGAAAATATCCAGAGTAAAATAACCAGAGTTAATGATCTTTGCAAGATAAATATGGATAAGAGCCAGAACCAGGCAGCAGGTACAGAAGAAATCTCTGCTAACGTGGAAGAGCTCCTTACGATGGCAAAAAAGCTTAATGAAATGTCGAGAAATTTATAAAAAGGATTGTCATTTCTCCCAACCAGAAGTATCATTATGATAACACATAGTAATTAAAACTACGTGATAACATAATGACACTCGCGTAATACACTATACGTACCAGATGATTCAGACAAAAAGACCTTTTTGTATATCTAATTACTACATCAAAAAAGGTTTGGTTATTCCAAAAAAGACTGAATTTCTGTATACCTATAAGTAGAACGTGAAAAATGGTGGAGGTAAGGGAGAAAATGGAAAATCTGACACAGGCGGTTGAACGGAAAGCTTTTGGTATGGCAATTGATGCCGCTTTAAAACACATGAATAAAGACAGACAAAAAGGATTGCTTGATATTGTAGATCTGGCGCAGAAATTTATGGGGGATAGTTTTCAGCCAGAGAGCTATGATGGAGCAAGGGCAATCATTCAGAATCCAAATAACAAATGGATGCGTTATGCGAACCGTCTTTTAGATGAGACAGATCCGCATGTTGCGAAAATGACAGCATTGAATCTCGGATATCAGGCAGCTTTTTACGGAACTAAAAAGATCCGTAAAATGAGAGAAGTGCACAATTGTAATATTCCGTGGCTGATACTGATGGATCCTACAAGTGCATGCAATCTACATTGTACAGGCTGCTGGGCAGCTGAATATGGAAACCGTCTGAACCTGTCATTTGAAGAGATGGATAGTGTTATCACACAGGGGAAAGAGCTCGGAATCTATTTATATATGATGACCGGAGGGGAGCCTCTTGTCAGAAAAGCGGATATCATCAAACTGTGTGAAAAACATAATGATTGTGCATTCCATTGCTATACAAATGGAACACTTGTAGATCAGCAACTGTGCGATGACATGAAGAGAGTTGGCAACCTCAGCCTGTCTATTAGTCTGGAAGGTTTTGAAGAAGTCAATGACTTCCGCCGTGGCAGCGGAGTCTATGAAAAAGTTATCCATGCTATGGATTTACTGCATAAAAACGGACTGGTCTTTGGAAATTCTGTATGTTATACGAAATTGAATATGGAAGCCGTTACATCGGATGAGTTTTTTGATCTTCTGATTGAACACGGAAGCCGTTTTGCATGGTATTTTCATCTGATGCCGGTGGGTATGAAAGCAACACCGGAACTGATGCCGACGGCTGAACAGAGAGAATATATTTATCACAGAATCCGTGAAGTACGTGGAAGAGAAGGCGGAAAAGAAATTTTTGCCATGGACTTCCAGAATGATGGAGAGTTTGTTGGAGGGTGTATTGCCGGTGGAAGAAATTACTGCCATATCAATCCTAAGGGAGATATGGAGCCTTGTGTATTTATTCATTACTCCGGTGCAAATATTCGCGAGAACACCCTTCTGGAATGTCTGAAACAGCCTTTATTTATGGCATACCGCGATGGTCAGCCATTTAACGATAATATGCTGCGTCCCTGCCCTATGCTTGAAAATCCGGAAATCCTCCAGGAAATGGTAGCAGAAACAGGTGCTGTTTCCACCGATGTTGAAGAAAAGGAACCTGTAGAGCACCTCTGCGGGAAATGTACAGGTTACGCCTGTGAATGGACAGAAACAGCAGACAGACTTTGGGAAGAAAAACATTTTGAAAAGAAAGGTTATTCTAATTTTAAGAAGAAAGAAGAACTATTAACAAAATAAAAGAGCTATGAACAAAATAAAAGATCTGCCTGATTGTCCGGCAGAAGGAAAAGCTGCAGGGATAGATTTACTGCAGCTTTTTGTATGAAGCTTTTTTATCTGCCGGAAATATGTTATGATACACTCTGGTAGTTTCAGAGTAATGAATAAATGGAAATAAAGGAAACAGAATATGCTGAAAAAAATAATGTCTCTTTACCGTAAACATGAGGAAATCATCAATTATCTGATCGTTGGAGTGCTTACAACGATTGTCAGCTGGCTGGCATATGCGGCCTGCAAACTTTTTATGGATATAAATCAGGGAATTCAAATGCAGGCAGCGGTCTTTGTCAGATGGGCAGCAGGAGTCCTGTTTGCATATTTTACGAACAGAAAATATGTATTTAAAAGCAAAAATCCACATATGCTCAAAGAGGCAGCAAATTTTGCATCTTCCAGACTGGTTACCTACTTTATGGATGCACTGATCATGTGGCTCCTTCCGGGAGTACTGGGAATTAATGACTGGATTTCCACTTTTATTTCAGCGTTTTTGGTTACAGTGACAAATTATTTCTTTAGCAAATTTTTGGTATTCAAGAATAAAAACAAGATCAGAGAAGTAAAAGAATAAAATTAGAAAAACGGAAATCAAAAAGAGAAAGCTCTTGACAAGATTATACTTAGAAAGTAAAATAGAAAGGTACTGATGAGAAAGGGTAAGCGTTTTAAATCTCTTTTTCAGATCAGTTATGTGTGTGTAGCTCAGCTGGATAGAGCGTTTGGCTACGGACCAAAAGGCCGCAAGTTCGAATCTTGTCACGCACATTATTGCTGAAGGCTTCAGAGATTTCTCTGGAGCTTTTTTGCTTTTTGGAAAAAATAGGGTAGATGATAGGAGATCTTAAATTGTAAAAGGCAGCAGGGGGAGAAGCCATGCATGAAAAATATGTGAAAAGTGACAGAATAGAACGTCATATCGCACGGACTCTGAGATATCTGAAGAAGGCAGTTTTCAGCCGATTAGTCATCACAGTGGTTCTGGTGCTGGCACAGATTCTGCTTATAGGAGAGAGCTTTTACCGCCTGAAAGATTACTGGTCAGGAATATCTGTATTACTAAATCTCCTGAGCGCAGTTCTGGTAATCTATATTGTTAACAGAGATCAGAACCCCGCGTTTAAACTGACGTGGGTGATACCGATCTGCGCGTTTCCCATGCTTGGAGCCCTGCTCTATTTCTGGGTCGAAACCAATATCCCCACAAAAGGGATCAAGCAGGAAGTATCCAAAAGGGTGGCAGAAACCAAACCTTATCAGAAACAGGACGAACGTATCCGGAGGCAGCTGAATGAATTGTCCTGCTCCATGACATCAGTTTCCAGATATGCGGAGGCTGTGGGCAATTATCCGACTTTCCAGAATACAGGGTTAACCTATTTTGGTTTAGGTGAGGATGCGTATCAGGATATGCTTGTAGAACTGGAAAAGGCCGAAAAGTATATTTTTCTGGAGTATTTTATCATTTCAGAAGG
>Ga0302210_10001292_pt1 | contig 10648 bp, 9 predicted proteins | sample II_Fen_E3_2_FD_198793 | JGI IMG/M metagenome (GOLD analysis project Ga0302210, IMG submission 198793) | Peat permafrost microbial communities from Stordalen Mire near Abisko, Sweden - II_Fen_E3_2 | ecosystem: Environmental > Terrestrial > Soil > Wetlands > Permafrost | place: Sweden: Abisko... | reverse complement strand
TGAATTATCAATAACTGCCAACACACTTCCTTGCTGTACTTGTTGTTTGTCTTTACATGACAGTTCTTTTATTTTTCCAGTAGATTTAGCAATAAGCCATACCGGTGGATTTTCGGTAGTAATAACCACATCGCCAGATACCACATCGGGATACCGGAAAAAGAAACTACCGACAAACAAGATGACCATTACTCCACAAATAACAGATATACCATATCTGATAAGCGCATGTGGTGGGCGCGATAATATCTCATGCACTTCCTCACTACGTAATTCTATTACCCCTAACCCCTGAAGGGGAACTGAGTTAGTTTCGTCTTGTATTTTCTTGTCTTTGTTTGTCATATAAAATTTTCAAGCAATCGTCTGTTATATTTCTTATTCCCCTTTAGGGGTTAGGGGTTCTTCTCTTTAATGGTTGGAGGTTAAAGTTCCAACTGATTTTTCACCAACCAATAATACGCTCCCTGTTTCTTAGTGAGTTCCTGATGTGTACCTATTTCTACAATTTCTCCTTTTTCCAACACCACTATCTGATCGGCATTTTTTACCGTACTAAGACGGTGAGCAATAACAACCGACGTTCGTCCTTCGAAAAAACGTTGCAGATTATCCATAATCACGCGCTCATTATTTGTATCTAATGCATTGGTAGCTTCATCCAGAAAAACAAAAGCCGGATTTTTGTAAACCGCCCGGGCAATAAGTATCCGTTGTTTTTGTCCCTGACTTAATCCATGACCTTCGTTACCTATTTTAGTATTGTACGACAACGGCAATGTTTCTATAAAGTCCCGAATATTGGCTGTGATTACAGCCTGAAGCAATCTTTCTTTGTCAATAATTTCAGCTCCCGGAGCAATATTTTTGGCTATAGAGTCCGAAAAAATAAAACCATCCTGCATCACCACCCCGCATTGCTTGCGCCACTCGCGTATGCTGTAATTTTTCATATTGTTTTCACCCAGCAGAATATCTCCTTTCTGCAAAGGATAGAAACCCAACAGCAATTTAATCAACGTGGTTTTTCCACTACCGCTGGTGCCTACAATGGCTGTCTGTTTACCAACCGGAATATTGAGCTGAATTCCCTTTATGACCGGTTCGCCTATGGAAGTAGCATCATAACCAAAGGTAACATTACGAAGAACCAGATCTTTATTGGTTGGGATTTCCCGTATACGGCTTTCATCTTTTGCTTCTTCATCGTCCTTATCATGCACTTCGCTCAGACGTTCTAAACTAAGTCTGGCATCCTGCGTCTGCCGGAAGAATGTGATAAGCTGATCGATAGGACTATTTAGCTGCCCGACGATGTATTGCACAGCCACCATCATACCCAGCGTCATGCTGCCATCAATAACCAACTTGGCTACCAAAGCAGTGATAACAATATTTTTGGTTTGATTAATGAGTACTGCACCCGAATCCTGATACTGCGACAAAGCCAATCCTTTTATTTGCAGGCGGAACAATTTTGCCTGGATGCGTTCCCACTCCCAACGTTTCTGCTGCTCACAGGCATTCAGTTTTATTTCCTGCATACCGGTTACCAGCTGTATCACATTGCTTTGGTTGGCTGAGTTTTGTGCAAAACTTTTATGATCCAGTTCTGCCCGGCGTTTCATAAACAGCCAAACCCAGCAAAAGTACAAGACACTACCAATAAAGAAAATAGCAAAAATAGTAAAGCTATAAAGGAATAGTACAGCACTAAAAACAATGATATTGAAGATGGAAAAAAGAATACTCAGACTGGAATTGGTCAGATAAGTCTGAATACGGGTATGATCGTTGATGCGCTGCAGGATATCACCCACCATTTTGGTATCGAAATACCCCATGGGCAGGCGCATCAGTTTTATCAGGAAATCTGAAATCAGGGCAATATTGACACGCGTACCCAGGTGTAACAGTATCCAGCCACGAATAAACTCAACGGCAGAACTACTGGTAGTCAAAACCAGCTGAGCTATCAGCACCAGATAAACATAACCTATATTCTGCCCGCTAATTCCAAAATCGACAATGGACTGCGTCAGAAAAGGCAACATCAGCTGCAATAAACTGCCAAAGAGAAGACCTAAAAAAAGCTGAATGATCAGTTTCTTATAAGGTCGCAGATAAGAAAAAAGAAAAGAGAACCCTTTTCGGTTTACTTTCTCATCTTCCAATTCGTAAAAATCAGGAGATGGTTCCAACAGCAAAGCCACACCCACATCTGTTCCTTCATCTTTGGTACTTATCCAACAGCGGCAAAATTCTTCGCGGGTATATTGCAGTTTTCCGGCAGCAGGGTCGGCTATACAAATCACCTCACCCCTAGCCCCTCTCCTTGAGGAGAGGGGAAAATTGCAAGGAGAAGAGGGGGCTTTTATATCATACACCACCACAAAATGTTGCTGATTCCAATGTACAATACAAGGTAAAGGAGCTTCACATAAATCATCAAACGAAACCTTTACACCCGTAGTACGAAAACCAATATGCTCAGCAGCCTCACTAATACCCAGCATGGAAACTCCCTCACGGGTTATCAATGACTTTTCTCGTAAGCCTTCGAGCGAAAATACCCGACCATAATGCGCCGCCACCATGCGTAAGCAAGTGGGTCCGCAGTCCATGGCGTCGTGTTGGGAATAATGTTGGAATGACATTTTTCAATCAAATATGGCAAAGATTTTCTTTATTTAAAGCTGTTTCATAATTAGAAATCGGAGGACACAGCTCACGATACAAACAGTCCTTACATTTACCAATATTTCTTACCCTAAACCATGACTTGCCTTTAGTTATTTCTCTAAAAATACAATCTTTAATTGAATCTTCGTATATATTTCCAATTACATCTTTATTCAAATCAGCATACACTTTTCCATCATTAGCAATGCTCAAAACACCAAAATAATTAGTATTAATAATGGAGTTTCGAAAGATTCCTTTCATCGAAATCGGCTTCTCTAAAATATCATCTTTACTCAAAAACACTTCATTTTGGAAGAATTCAGTATTCTGTCCATTATAAAAAGGCTTAAAATCAAAATTTTGTATTTTGTATTCTTTGATTATTGATTCTGCTCTTTCAACTTCTTTAATTGATGAAAGTATAAAAGTATAAGTCGTTTTTAATTTCAAGTTAAGAGTCTCAGAAATTCTAGATTTTAGTTCGTCCCATTTTGAATTAAAATCAATAATCAAATTCAAAGTTATATTTGATTGATGAAGAGTTGTAATTCTCTTTTCAAAATTACAAATATGTAAATTTAGAACTATTGAAAATCTCGTATCTGCAATGATTTCAATCAATTCATCAAAATGAGAATAGTTTAAAATATTTCCACCCAAAATATTTATTTTACTCAAATTCGAGTTCTTAGTTTCATGTACGAGCCTTTTAAGTTCGTCTAGTTCAAACTCCTTTTTTATTGATGTTTTCCGGCAACAAGTAATTTGTTTATATGTATCCAAACAGGCCTCACAGGTATTTTGACAAGTTCCATTTAAATATATATTTAGTTCGTACAAATAGTTTAATACATTCTTCCCTACTGCCGGATCTGACATTAGAGATTTCGATGATATTTCATTTTGAATATCCAAAAGTGGAGATAATTGAATTGGTGCTGATTTTGAATAATCTATAGGAATTACATCTCCCATAAAGTTCATTTTTAAATCATTGATAAAGTCTGATATTTCCTTATTTTTCAAATCCTTTTCTTTAATCAAAGTGCAATATCTATTTTCGTTTGTCAAAAGCTTATCGGCTATTAACAAAACGTTATTATTGTCCGACTCTAAAATTTTAGAATCAAGAGTATTGTAAAATAAGACACCCCTTGGACTTAAACTAATATGCACATAAGTCTCTATAATTAACCAGTAGCTGATTGTTTTTTCCATTTAATTTTATTTTATCTAATCTTAACTTCTTTCATTAGTTTCACATAATCTCCAGAATGTTCTTCAAGAAAATAAAGGTTATTTCCCAAATACCTGACAAAATCTTTTTTTGTGGTATAACCATTGCATTTAGGATTATTCTCTAATTTATCAATCTGAAAAACACACTGCATACATGAACTTTGTCTATAACAATTTGAGCATTGCTTCTTTAGTATTTTATACCACTCATCATATTTATCGACTATTTGTTTGAAATCCAATTGTACTGCATGATCTGTTATTCGACCTAATTCATATTTATGCGCAATTCTTTCGCAAGCTAACATCTTCCCATTCACTGTAACAAACATTTTTTTTGAAAATGGAAGGCAAGTTCCTGTAGCTACTTTTCTCCAGAAAGGAGATTCGAATAGTAACTCATTATAATCGGTAAAAGTCGAACCGCCAAACCGATGTAAAAAGTAAGCAGTTCTTCGATATGTCAATGATTTTACAAACATATCTTTTTCTATTTTCGTACGATCTTTTGCTCGTTTTAAACTCTCACGAGTGTTTACATAAGCGCTCTCAAATTTTTGTTTCATTTCAGGCTTAATTCCAGAGTTATTTAATTCTCCTATACTAGGAATTTTATCAAAATTTTGTTTGAAAAAATTATAAATATCTGATACAGAATTTTTGTTATGCAAGACTGAGTTGAAATCTACATTATTTTTAAAGTATTCAGGATATTTCTCTTTTATCAAAGAAATATTTCCTAAAACTTTATCAAAACTTCCTTTTTGGGAATGGGTTATACGGTATTCATTATTAGACTCATTTCCATCCAAACTTATCAATAAACTAAAATTATTTTCAACTAAATAATCAATATATTTATCTAGTAAAATGCCATTGGTGGTCATTGTAAATGAAAATCTTCTGTTGATGGATAAGCCTTTTATAAAAGAAACCATTTCCTTTATAAATGTTATATTTAAAAGTGGTTCTCCTCCATAAAAACTTATATAAGTATGCGCTGTTTTTGCATTGTTAGAATCTGAATTCCAAAAACCAGAAAGATAAGTAATCAGTCTTTTCCCTTTATCTATTGGTAGCATTGAATTATGACGTTCATCAAAATCATTATAAAAATCACCGTAAGCACAATATTTACATTTCAAATTACAGGCATCTGTTATTTCAAATGTAATTTGAGACAAATTAGCTAAAGTATATTCAATATCTTCAGTCAATAGCTTTGCAAAATCCAATTCTTTCTTTTTGGGGCTTCGAAACCAGCCCTTTAATTTTAAGTAAAGATACTTTTCATAATAATACTGTAACTCCTCAACTGAAAATTCTCGAGATTCTGAGAGATTACTTATATACTCTTTTACATCAACACCTTGATTCACCATATTGATTATAGAATTTAAGCATGGATGAAGGTAGCCTGTGATGCTTCGATCCATATTCATTATATAAGAATTATCGTTAGGAGTGTTGAAAATAAATGTATTATCCATAGTTATTTTTTTTAATTATAAAATTGCATTTGATTATCTAAAGTTATAGGTCAATTGTTCATATATAAAAAATCAGTTTCCTCTTTCTATTGGATTATATGGCATTTCCCATTCATCTTGGATGGGTTCCCAATTTCCATTTCTAAGTACTACTATATTTATATTATTATTCTTCACATAAGCTCCAGCACGTTTGTGATAGTTTTTATCTAATTTACTCCAATCATCAAGAGATGTTTTCCTTGTCTTCCATTGATATTCCTTAATAGGCTCTTTTGATTTTAGACGTGAAATCCCAACACATTCAAAAACATAGTGCTTCTGGATATCTGAAACTTTTAATATTAACCCTGGCAAGCCTCTCAGTTTCCAAGGACCACTATTGCTTGGTATCTCAGATGAGAACCATGCAATATAATGGCGCCCCTTGAATGTTGTTTCTGCCTTTTGACAGTTAAACCCAAGTATTTTTGCACTTTCATCATCTATTTTCCATTGTGGAGCAGATAAGTTTTCTTCATAAACATAAATATTATTCGAAAAAGGCATTCGATTTGTGACTTTGCTTTTATTCTCGTGATAATAATTAAAAATTTCATATCCCTGACAAACTGCAACATCGTTAAGAGGTAAATTAATCGTTTTTTTTGCTAATTCTGTGCAAATAGAGTCATTTTTATAAATACTCTCACTGTAGAATTTTGTCAAATTAGGTCCTATTTGCAAAACCATCATATCTTTAGACAATACAGTTGGGTTAAGTGTATCACAAACCATTGATAAATGATATGTAACATGCAAATAAGCTGAATCTAAAGTATTGTATTTTGAAATATCCATGTATGTTAACACCATATCAGGCTCATCCATTGCATATTTTATTTTCACTTGGGCCCTTGCAACACCTGTAAAAACTAAAATAAACACTAGCAAAAAATAGTTTTTTAATCTCATAATCCTTTATTTATTTAATTTTAAATTTAATTTTCATCAATAAATTCATTGGACGTATTTGGTATACATAATAAAAAGAGTTTAGACTACTAAACGTAGATGTAATATATTGTTTTGTATTAAACATATTAGTTAAACACATCGAAATCACAGACGTTTTTAGCTTCCAGTTCAACTCACTATCTGCAAAGAATTTATTCTGGTTATTTAATGAAGCCATAGAAGAATTAAAATAATGTTCTCCATTAATCTTCAGGGAGATATTTTTAGACAAAAGAATAATGAATTTTATATTATTTGAAAGTGACTGAATATCTTTAAAGATTTGTTTATTCTCTATTTCTTCTGAGACATTGCCACCTGAACTTGAAATATTCGTGCTTAAATGAGAAGAAAGTTTTAAGTCTGCTAAAAAATCTATTTTACCTATAGAATTTTTAAATTTATATATTATCCCTCCACTAGCTTGCTCCGAAAAATAGCTACCATAACTTCCTTTTAACGTAAGCACAGCATTTAAAAAATCAAAACCTTTACTTATTTGTGCGTTTACAAATTTAAATTCACCATGATTAGACTTATCAATTGGGCTGTAAATACCGACATTCCCTACATACTCCTGATTTTGAATTGCATTCTTTCCATAATAATTATAATTAAGCCCAGCACTACAAAAAAACATACTTAGTACATCTTTGTAAGCCCAATCTAACGAAATCTGATGAACTGATCTTTCTTGTAAAATACTACCAGCAGTGATATTTAACGTTCGATAATCTGTAAATAAATATCCTGAAACCATGTCTTTAATAGTGCCCATCTGCTTATTATAATTATAATGAAAATTTATTTCAACATTAAAATTAGTTTTATATTGAACCATCACATATGGATTAACATAAAGACGATTATACATATGGTCATCTGTCATCTGCTTGTTATTGACATTTATAAGATTATAATTTATAGGAATAACAGCAGATATCTTCCATGCTAATCTATTATAAGTTAGTACAGAGGAGAAGCCGCAAGAATATTTGAACCAATCTAAATTATTAGTAAGTGAATCAATATTAGTATCAAATACATATGCTTGATTATTTAACAAATTCAGTCGAGTTCTCTCATGCTGGATATCTATATTTATTTCAGCATTTGATTTTATCTGAAAATAATTTTTTCCATATGAAAATAGCGAAATCGAGTTTCGCGAACAAAACTCATTTATATTTGCATTTTGTTTAATTAAATCATAATTCTTCACTTTAAAGAAATCAGAGTATAATCCTGGGGAAATCAACAACTCTTGAGGAGAAGATTTAAATGAATTGTAAGAATAAAAATCAAAACTATGAATTTCATCTTTTCTTTTCACAAGATGTAATTTGTTATAAATTTTAAACTCTGGCTCATTTAAATGTTGATTAACTCTTTCAACGCCATCATTTACAGATCCATTCTCACTTTGCCATATTCCCTGAACATTAAATAAATTATCAAAGTAATATTTATCCTTATTAATATTATAATGAATATCTGCGTCTAATTTATTTGTGTTTATGCTTGAATTTGCATTTTCTGCTATTTTTAGTACACTGTCCTTTTTTATAAAATAAGACGAACTGGATGAATTTTCTCTCGTCTCATAGTCATTCAAATAAATTATGTTTACATTCAATTGTTTATCTTTATCTAACTTGATAAGGTTATTGAAAGTAAATGCATTGGAGTTATTGAAAAGATATCGGCTTTGTTGTATTTCAAGCGGTAAAGGCATACGCATTGTCATTAAAGTGCCATCTGAAGAGTTAGCAGTTTCAGAAAAGGAAGTCAATTCTTTTGTTACATCATTGCCTGAATTATTTCCTTTATAAGTGGTTATATTTTGTGTCTTCTTCCCAAAATACAAAATATTAAGTTCATTATCCCATAATAATGGTGCTGCACCAATTCCCAATTGAGCCATAATACTGAGTACCCCTTTGGAGCCATCTTTCAATTTCAGATTGATTGCCGGATCGGTAGATATTTCATTTTTATCCAGTGCTTTTATAGGTTGATGATTTTCTAGAACCTGAACTGTAGCAATATCTTTTGCAGGAATATTATTAGTTGCGATGCCATAGCGTCCTTCTAACATATCAAGATTTTCTATATAGAATTTATTTATAGCTTTTCCGTTATACCTAATCTCGCCATTTTCCTTTACTTCAATGCCTGGCATTTTACGAAGCACATCCCCTATAACCATATCATTTTGATTACTAAAACTTGAAACCAAATAATTGACAGTATCTTTATTACTCCAAATCTTCTTTGATTTCACTTGAACTTCTCTCAATTCAAGTTCTTTTTCTTCTATTTTGAAATTAAGGATTTGATCTTTTGACGTAACAACTTTGGATTGCTTTAAAATATTAAAACCCGATGTAGATACAATTACAGAATCGGATTTACCCGTATAGTTTAATTGATAGAAGCCTTTTTCATTTGTATAAGCATAATTTACGATAGAACCACTTCGCTGAAATTGGAGCGTTATCAGAGCATCTTGGATTCCTATATTTTGTTTGTTTACAACGCAACCTTTTATAAAGGTTTGAGAAGGTGAATATTCAGCTATAATTATTAAGAATATGCATAATAAAAGATATTTCATTATAAATTGCTTTTAACAAGCACCTCCCATAGATCTATTTAAATGGATCAATAAGAGGTACTTTTTTAATTACTGTTGTGCTTGTTTCTTGTTCGTTGCTTCATGATTAGAAGATGCATTTGCATTGTCATTAGCACTTCCAGCACAAATACAGCCACATGAAACTCCACCAAGGACTTTACTCATGTCTCTTTTATTCAATTGTTCATTGAATATTGAATTTAATTTTAGTGATTTCATAAAATAAATATTTAGTTACCTACTCATAACGCTTTTCAGTTTCCGCGGTGGCATTTTACACGTTATTACCACAAACGTCAAACTACTTATCCGTTCAAACGTTGCGCACCGGTCTACTATAAGATCAATAGTCGTATTATTCTCACATTATATTTATTAACAGCAGCATATTTTATTTATTGATTATAAATCTTTTATTGACATTTTAGAAGATATCTAATAAAATATCAATTGTAAATATGAATATTTAAAGAAATGTATCAACAGTACCAATCTTAACAAGTATCTCTCGATAATTAATTTTATCAAATAAACGAGAGATACTTGTTTTAAAGATAATTATTTTGCACTATGATTCGTAGATGCGTTTGAATTATCATCAGCACTACCAGCACAAATACAGCCACATGATTTTTTCTTAGGAGCCTCAGTACCACCGAGAATTTTACTCAACTCTCTTTTATTCAACTGATCATTGAATATTGCATTTAATTTTAGTGATTTCATAATAACTAATTTATTTTTCACCTACTCATAACGCCTTTCAGTTTCCGCGGCAGAATTTTTCACGTAGTTTCTGCAAACGTCTTACTATTTATTCGTTCAACTGTTGCGCACCACTCTCTAAAATCAATAGTCGTATTTTTTATTTTACTTTGTTTCAGTGGGTGTATCGTCCGTTTTGGGTGGAGTTTGTTTGTTGTTGGCAGCTTTGAGGGCTTCGTTTAGTTCGAGCGACAGGGCTGTCCAATTGGTATCAATTTCGGACATAGCGTCCACATAGTTTACATAGTTACGCAGGGATGTAGCCATGTTTTTATAGAGCGATGAGGCCGACTCCATGCCGCGAAGTATCGAATCGGCTTCGGACTGTCCGCCTACTAATGTGGGATATTTCCTGCAACAAACTTTGATATAAAAGCTTGTATACATGTTAATATATTGAGGCTTCCGATAAAATATGTTCGATTTACGAAAACTACTTTTCAATATTCACCACACACCCTATTGACAAATATACTTTATATAAATATTATCAGGTGTTTACCCAAATAGTCTGTTCTTTTCCATCTTTGATAATTGTCACCCATACTCCTCCTGCAATTTTACTCATTTCCGAAGGGGTGATTTTTTTAAACTTTGCTGCATTTTTTTTTCTTGTTTGCATAGATCTTAATTTTAGGATTTATTGATATTGCAATATTACAGCATTATTTTTTTACAAACTCTAATTTTTTTCTCATTTTTTTTCATAAAAACCTATTTTTTTGTATATTTGACGTTAAATTTTAAATACGATAAAAATTCACTACCCATAATCTATTTCTAACCCAGCTTTAATCCGAAACATTTATATGAAAAATATCATAATTACGTATAT
>Ga0302210_10001287_pt1 | contig 10657 bp, 8 predicted proteins | sample II_Fen_E3_2_FD_198793 | JGI IMG/M metagenome (GOLD analysis project Ga0302210, IMG submission 198793) | Peat permafrost microbial communities from Stordalen Mire near Abisko, Sweden - II_Fen_E3_2 | ecosystem: Environmental > Terrestrial > Soil > Wetlands > Permafrost | place: Sweden: Abisko... | reverse complement strand
GTGGACAAAACTGATTTCGAAACAGGCAACACTTTGCCCGCGACCACACAAGAGCATCGCTTTACGGACACGCAAGTGGGTCTCTATGTGGCAAATGAAATTCAGTGGGCGGAAAAGTTCCGCTCGGTCGCGGGCCTGCGCGGCGACCTGCAATACTTTGATGTCACGAGCTTGGTGAACCCGGCCAATTCCGGCACCGCTAGCAAGGCACTGCCCAGCCCAAAACTGAGTTTGATTTTCGGTCCGTGGTACAAGACTGAGTTCTATGTACAGGGCGGATTCAGTTTTCACAGCAACGACGGGCGTGGCACAACCCAAAGAATCGAACCCGTTTCGGGGGAAAATCCTTACCCCGACACACCTTCCACGCCGATACCGGCCCTGATCCCAACCAAAGGCGCAGAAATCGGCCTGCGTACGGTGGCTGTCCCGCACCTCCAAAGCACCCTGTCGCTCTGGTACCTACACAGTGCTTCCGAACTGCAGCAGTCCGGCGACACCGGAGGCACAACCGCTTCAAAATCGCCGAGCAATCGTTATGGCGTCGAATGGGCGAACTACTACACTCCCCTGGAACATCTGGCTTTCGATTTTGACTTTGCGTACTCCAAGGCTCTGTTTACCACCATAGACCCAGATGATGCTGCGCCCGACAGCCCGGGTGGCAGGTATGTTCCCGAAGCAGTTGAGATGGTGATTTCATCGGGCATCACGGTGCAGAATTACAAAGGCTTTTGGGGAAGTTTGCGCCTGCGCGCCTTTGGCCCGCGAAATTTGACATCCGACGCAATTTATCGCTCCAGTTCAACGACATTGCTCAATGCGGAGGTCGGTTATCACTTTAACGACAAATGGCGCGTTTCGGCCCAATTTCTTAATTTGCTTGACCGCCAAGATCACGACATTGATTACGCCTATACCTCGCGAATAACGCCAACTGCCGAGGCGGCATTCACACGCGTTTTCCACCCCGTCGAACCGTTCCAGGCGCGATTCACGTTGGTAAGGACCTTTGGGGGGAAGTGACACATCCTGTTTGTTCCGAGATGCAATCAGTTCCACGCATAACTTGCATCGGGCGACTGGCAACCACAACTTCGCTGTGCGATACTGGATTTGCAGCCGTGATTCAAGTTCTTACGGCACATTCGCATAATGCCGGGATGGCGGAACTGGCAGACGCAGCGGACTCAAAATCCGCCGAGGCTTATCACCTCGTGGGGGTTCGACCCCCCCTCCCGGCACCAGAAATCCGCAATCATTTTGAAATAGAAAAGACCCGCCGCGCTAATGCGCTCAGCGGGTCTTTCCGGTTAGCTGTTGGGATTGGCTTGAGGCTGTCCACTCTCGTGGCCCAAGCGAATCAACTCGACAACATTTCGAGTGATGCGAGCATTAGAGCGGAAGCCCTAAGCCTCAGCCACCTCACTTGAGATACAACTATGACAATCAGATTTCATATTTTTGGATCGCCCTCCTTTCCAGTGTGTGGAGACAATACCACCGTTTCCAGCCCGCGTGCAACCGATTTTGCGAAACTGTGATTCGGTAGGACTATTACTTTCCAGCCAGCTTTTGCTGGATACCGGCTACCCACCCCACCTGGAATTCCGGCGCGACGGTCTCCGCCAGATTCAGGGCCTTTTCGTAAGACTCCCTCGCTTCCTCTTCGCGCCCCATCGCCCGCAGTACGTCTCCCAACGTGACGTTGGCCTTCACGGATGTCGGCGACAGTTCGACAGCGATTTGTGATTCCCTCAAAGCATCGTCGAGTTGCCTCGCTGCCAGAAACTCCTCAGCTTTCTGCACATGTCCCACCGCCGCTGCCATCGGTATAGCAAAGTGGCCATCAAACACGTACACGCCGTTTTGAATCACCGCGGAGGGCTTGAGCGTCTGGAACTGCGCATACGGGTTCAGTTCTGCGGGCCCATACTCGAACCCCGACAGGTCGCCTCCACTGATCAGCACCGGCCCATCCACTTCCGCCGGAACGTCGTAAAACTTCTCATTCATCCACAACGCGTCCTGCGTGGGTAACGCTTTGCACGGAATCCCGTAGTACTGATACGGAATCACCCCTTCGCCGAAATACACGAACCAGCAGTCCTTCACGCCTCGTTCCCTGAGGTACTTGCTAGTCGCTTTCAGTTGTTGTGCCCAGTCGGAGTTCGAGTCACTCAGCAGGTGCCATGTCTGCGACGATCCGCCCCACATCTCGTTGGCGTAAGGAATGAAATTCGGATACGCCTTGACTGTGGTGATGACCTGCATCGCGAGCAGCACGACGACAACGTACAGCCACTTGCGGCTTACGCGAATCAGCGCGATGGCGGCTCCGGCTTGGAGCACGGTGAGGAACGCATACATGGGCAGCACGTGCCGCATGCCGATGTTCATGTGCGCGCTCATGGCTACCGCGAGGTATAGCACTGGCGGGAGCGCGAGAAACCACACTTCGCGGGCGGGCAGCCTGCGGCGCACAATTGCCCACACAGACATCGCGAGCAGCACCAGGAACGGCACGGTGGACTTGATCAGCATGGCAGCAGGAAAGTAGAACCACACGCCGTGCGGATAGGGCTTGCCCAGCAGATAGCTGGCGTAGAAGTCCGAAATCATGCGGACGTCGGCGAGTCCGTAGATGTACGACTCCGGCAGCAGCTTGTAGTGCGCGATAGTCTGCAGCAGTTTGGCTTCACCCGGACGGGACAGCCCCTGTATGTACTCCGCCGACGGAGGATTCAAATCCAAACCGGCCGGGCGCGCAGCGTAGCGAAATCCATAGAACGCCCACAGTATTGTCAGGCTGATAACAGCGGTCACGACCAGCGCTGCTACTGCGCGCGGAAACGAAAACCGCGACTTGGGATCATCGCTTTTACGGGTTCGCAGCCACTCCACCAAAGCCAGGAGCGCGATGCTCGGCGCGGCTAGAACTCCCGTGTGTTTGGCAGCAAAAGCCAGGCCAGTGGCCAGTCCCACCAGCGCCAGGCGTCCCGGGCTTGGATGCTTCACATAACGATAGAATGCGTACACCGCCGCAAACAGGAAACAGGACAGCCCTGCGTCTGTGGTCACGAGCGCACCATGCGCCAGCAGATTCGGATCGAAAACCAGCAGCGTCAGCGCGACGAACCCGGCCGCCAGCCCGAACATTTCACGCGCCGCAAAAAAAACCAGCACAGCCAACAGAACGGTCAGAAGTGACGCAGCCATGCGCGCGCGGAAGAGCAGCCTGTCGGCATCGTTGCCAAAGACGAACTCCCTGCCGTTGAGGAACGCCTCGTGTTTGAACTCCCGCTGCTGGAGTGGCGGCACCTTCAGATCCATGGAGAGAAGCGGCAGTGCTGCCAGCATCTTCACCAGCGGTGGATGCTCGGGATTCAACCCGAAGTCGCCCGTTTTGAGCGACATGTAGCCGGCGTACAGGTGGTCGTCCTCGTCCCAGGTGATGGACTCCTGATGGACCGAGAGTGCGAGTTGCAATACCAGGATTGAAAGAAGGCCTATAACACCCATCGCGACGGCGGCGCGGTCCAGTTTCAATGCGTTCAAAGTTCCCTCGGTGGCGTACCCAACAATTTACACCTCGGCAGCACTGAACAAAACCGATTTTTCATGCCCAATCGCTGGTTTCGTTTATGGTCCGTCGCAGCCCACCCGTATAATGACGTGCCATGACCACTGCGCCCGTCACTTACGATAAGTCCGATCCAATCATTGACCGCCTGGAAGACCAGATCAATTGGTATGACGCTAAGAGCTCGCGGCTACAAAAGGCCTACAAGCGCATTAAGGTGATAGAGATCATCGCCGCGGCGCTGATACCGTTTCTGTCTGCCTTACATTTGTCGGGCAACAGCTCGCACTTGCCAATCACCTTGGGCACTATCACCGCGCTTTTGGGCGTTCTCATCACCATTCTGGAAGGTGTGCTGCAACTCAATCAGTACCAGCACACATGGGTGACTTACCGCGCTACCTGTGAGGCCCTGAAACACGAAAAGTTTACTTACATCGCCAGGGCTGGCTTGTATGCTGCGGCCGCTGATCCTCGGGCGCTGTTGGCCGAGCGCATGGAAACTATTGGCTCGCAGGAAAACAGCAAGTGGGCGTCGCTGCAGATGCCGCAAAAGGCCGCCAAAGCTGGCGACGAGGAAAAATAACGCTTACAATCTCTTTAATGTGGCGTGAATTCTTTCACTCGATGAAGAGCCCTGAAGAGCGCATGGCATGGTTGGTTGCCTTAGGCGCCGACCTGCTGCAATGGGCCGTAACGCCCCTGTTCGTCGAAGGCGCGCTCTCGCCCGTGGATGCCGTGCTGGATGCAGGAGTCGCGGTTGTGCTGGTGCGCTTGCTCGGATGGCACTGGGCTTTCCTGCCAACGTTGATGATAGAAGCTCTTCCGGGCGCTGATCTATTTCCCACCTGGACCATGGCGGTGTACTTCGTCACGAGACAGATGCATCACTCCGGTGAGCCAATCATCCTGCCGCCGGAGCAGTCAAGCCACTCGCGGGCGTGATCCCAAAGAACGGAATTTCATGCGCAAGCTAGGCGAGTCGTGTTATTGTGCCGCATTTGCAGGACTGCTCATTCGCCCGACACCTGCTCACGTGTCATCTCCGCAACGACTTTCGTGGGCGATTGCAGCGCCATTTCCGGAGTCACGCGCGCGAACAAATCGAGGCTGCGCGCAATGAGACCCGTCCAACCCGTCTGGTGACTGGCGCCCAATCCGGCGCCGTTGTCACCATGAAAGTACTCGTAGTACAGAATGTAATCGCGCCAGTACGGGTCGTCCTGAAACTTCTTCGTTCCGCCGTACACCGGACGTTTGCCGCTCTCGTCGCGCAAGAAGATGTTCGACAACCGTCGTCCAATTTCCTTCGCTACCTCATAGAGCGTCATGTAATTTCCAGAACCGGTCGGGCACTCGACTTTGAAATCCTCGCCGTAAAACGGATGCATCTGTAGCAGCCCGCGAATGATGAGCGCATTTACCGGCATCCAGATGGGCCCCCGCCAGTTGGAGTTGCCGCCAAACATGCCGGTGTTCGACTCCGCGGGAAGATATTGCACGCGATACTCCTGGCCGCCGAAGTCGAAGGCGAAAGGATGTTCCAGGTGATGCTTCGATAGCGACCGGATTCCATACGGACTCAGGAACTCTTTCTCGTCGAGCATGTACGCCAGGATCCGGACCAGTTTTTCCTTATTGCAAACTGATGCCAGCTTGCGTCCCTTGTACCCAACGAAGCTGTCGTCCGCCACCGAAATCTTCTTCACTACATCGGGATGCCGCTTCCGGAATAATTCAATGAGCTCCATCATTTTGGAGTGCTGAGCCATCGCACCCTCATCGAACACATTGGCGGCGCACAACGGCAACAAGCCCACCATCGAACGGATCTTCAGGCGCGTGGCATCGCCGTTCGGGAAATGCAGCAGGTCGTAAAAGAAGCCGTCGGATTCGTCCCACATTTCGTCGTGGTTCTCACCGATGCGGTCCATCGCATAGGTAATCCACACCCAATGCTCGAGGAAGCGGAAGGCGATCTCCTCATACACCGGGTCGTACTCGGTAAGCACAAGGGCGATTTCGAGCATGCAAAGGCAGTAGAACGCCATCCACGCAGTACCGTCAGCCTGGTCGAGGTGGCCGCCAGTCGGCAACGGCGCACTGCGATCGAAGACTCCGATATTATCCAGCCCCAGGAAACCGCCGGCGAATACATTGCGGCCCTCGGGATCCTTGCGGTTCACCCACCAGTTGAAATTCAACATCAGTCCCTGGAAGGAGCGCTCCAAGAAGCGCATGTCACTCCGTCCAAGTTCCGACTCAATTCGGTGAAGGAACAGTGTTGCCCAGGCATGCACCGGCGGGTTGACGTCACTGAAGTTCCACTCATATGCCGGAATCTGTCCATTGGGATGCGCGTACAGGTTACGCAGCATCAGCAGCAATTGCTCTTTGGCGAAATCGAAATCGACCAGTGAAAGCGCAATGGTATGAAATGCCAGGTCCCATGCCGCATACCAGGGGTACTCCCATTTGTCTGGCATGGAAATGACGTCACGGTTCAGCATGTGGAACCACTCTGGATTGCGAGCGTTTCCCTTCCCCGTTCCTACCAGGGGATGGGAGTCATGTTCATTGAGCCAGCGGTCGAGGTCGAAATAGTAATACTGTTTTGACCACAACATACCGGCGAGTGCCTGACGATGCACGCGCTTCTCGTCGTCACTCAAGCGCGCGGGCGTGATGCGGTGGTAAAACTCGTCAGCGTCGGCGAGGCGGGCGGTGAAGGTCTGGTCGAAATCGGCGAACGCATTGCCGGAGGGGATAGCCCGCAAACGCAGCCGAACGACTTTGCTTCCGCCCGCGGGAACGTCGAGAACATAGTGAGCGGCGGCCTTGGTACCGGTTTTCGCGGGATCCACTGCAGCACGATTGCCGGCAACGAGGTATTCGTGAAAGGCGTCTTTTACATACGGATTAGGGTTGGCCTGACCCCACAAGCGCTGGTGATTGCTCTCGTTCTCGGTGAACAGCAGATCGGCAGCCCCTTCACAATAGAGGCGGTAAGTACCCAGCTTAGGATGCGAGGCTTCAATGGAAGTTCCATCGGCCCGCCGCAAGGAAGGCTTGGTCTCGCCTTCTTCCCAAGACCAGGTGTTACGGAACCACAGGGTGGGAAGCAGATGAAGCTGTGCTGCTTCCGGCCCGCGATTATGAACCGAAATCTTGACCAGCACGTCCTCGGGGTCGCCTTTGGAGTACTCCACAAACACATCGAAGTAGCGGTCGTCGTCGAAGATGCCTGTGTCGAGGAGTTCGTACTCCATCTCCTCGCGCGAGCGGCGACGGTTGGTTTCCAACAGATCGCTGTAGGGATATTCGCGCTGCGGATACTTGTACAGGTACTTCATGTACGAGTGCGTCGGCGTGCTGTCAATATAGAAGTAGTATTCCTTAACGTCTTCGCCGTGATTGCCTTCGCTGTTGGTGAGTCCGAACAGGCGTTCTTTGAGGATGGGGTCATGGCCGTTCCATAGAGCGATGGCAAAGCAGAGTTGCTGCTGATCGTCGGAGAATCCGGCCAGTCCGTCCTCTCCCCAGCGGTAAGCGCGAGAACGCGACTGGTCGTGCGAAAAATAGTTCCAGGCGTTTCCGTCGGTGCTGTAGTCTTCGCGAACGGTGCCCCATTGCCGCTCGCTCAGGTAAGGACCCCATTTCTTCCACGGGATTCCTTTTTCGCGGGCTTCGTTTAAACGCTTTTGCTCGGCAACTTCGACATATTTCAGCGGCACTTCCTGGTCAGCAGCAGACTCCATGGCACACTCCTCTAGCGCTTACGCAACTGCCCGCGTCGGCGGTTCGTCATCAATTGCGATGGCTATGACTGGCGACAACGCCAGAATAACCCAAGGACTCCGGCCGGCGGATATTAACTCATGCTCGTGGCCAAGAGAAGAATGCCATACTGTACTTCTGTGGCAATAATTTGCCGGAAGAATCAGGTCGTTCTAGCGGCGACGCTGGCACTGGCGGCGGTGCTGTCTTCTGCGGAACTGGTGGGCCAGGCGGCGGCGGCGGCAGAGTCCCGCGTGCCCGCCGCGTCGCAGGCATCGGCAGCGCTGCACTTCGATATCTCCGGCAAGAAGTTCGGCATAGAGAGCCTGATGCACGTTCTGAAAGACAGCAAGCATGAAGGATGGGTGCTAGCGGCGTATCCTGACCCGAAAACCAGCCGTCCACTGATTGGCGCGGGGTTCAGCCTCGATGTCGAGGCACGCGAACACACCCAGAGCGACCCGTTGAATCCACACCAATTCCTGGAGCCTTCCTCGGCACAGCTTTGGCAGACGGCGGGGCTCGATCCGGAACAGCTTAAGGTGATTCTGGAACAGTTCGACCGGAACCTGGCCAAGTGGAACAAGAAGGGCTACCGCAAAAAAATTAGGGCACATCAACTGAAGTCCCAGCTGACTGAAAACGAAGCCACCCAACTCCTGCGAGTATCGGCCACGCAGGCCGTTCATAACGCGAAGGCATATTGCCGAAACTTCGACGAGCTTACGGCCGCACAACAGATGGCTCTGGGCCAGTTGGTGTACCAGATGGGAGTTAATCTGGAGGAGTTCGTGCAGTTTCTCGCGGTGCTCAATGGCAATCCGGTGCTGCAAGATGTTGCCCTGACCGAAGGGGTTGCCCCGCACGAGGGCGGCAACGATGTACAGCCGGATCAATGGAAACAAGTGCAGCAGGCACTCATCGATAGCCAGTGGGCGCGGCGCTACACGACTCGCGCCATCAGCGTGATCGCAATGTTCGATCCAACCTACGCGCAGAACCCCAGGGCCGCCGAGCAAAGCATTCAGGCGGTGCTTCGTCCGCCGCCCACGAAACACAAAGGCAAGAAGTCACATACCAAGCCCGCGCATGCGGCAAAGTCAGCCGCTAACGTGGCGAAACCGCCGACAGCCGCCTCGCAAACGGCCAGCGCCAGATAGTGGCCTCTCCTTCGCTGCAATCACTGTCTTTGCTATACTATGAGTGCCTCTAAGACCTGCTTTGAAGACGGCTTTTTGCCGTTTCTGATTGCGCGCGGAAGTGGTGAAATTGGCAGACACACCATCTTGAGGGGGTGGCGCCCAAAAGGCATGGGGGTTCAAGTCCCCCCTTCCGCACCATCGTTCTGCAAGGCTCACGGCAGCGTTTTGAGAGTATGAATCGGAAGTTATGGACGAAACTGTGCCGAACCGGCACCGTCCGCAAAGAGAACTGAGACACCAATGCTTACCTGGATGATTCCGCTAGTCACTACCATTCATGTGCTGGTCTGCGCGTTCCTGATTATTGTTGTGCTGTTGCAGCACGGCCAGAGCGCCGATATCGCCGCCGCGTTCGGTGGCGCCGGCAGCCAGACCGCCTTCGGCACCCGCACGGCCGGCACCGTCCTGAGCCGCGCCACTACGTATGCTGCCATCGCTTTTATGGTGACTTCGATCACTCTTTCTGCCTTGGCGACGCGCCGCGGCGTTAGCAGCGGATCGGTCCTGGAAAACACGAAGTCTGCGCCGACGCAGCAAGCGCCCGCCGCTCCAGCCAAATAGCTCGACCCATGGTTTTAGATTTCGGCCTTCGCCTCGCGCGACGGCCGTTGCTTCATGCCTGGACTTCGTCGCTTGGCGTTTCATCGCTCACCAGGTATTCCAGCGCTTCTTCCCGAGTGGCGAAGGTGGGAATTTCGCGTCCTGAAAACGTGCGAATTGAGTCGTACAGCGCCTTTGGCAAATTATTTGTAAGGACCCAAGCCGACTTCTTCAGATGAGGTCGATCGAACACGGTCGCGAGTTTCACGTGCTCGACCGTTTCTTTGTTGAAAACCGCTCTGCTTAGATCGGCGAGCAGCAGCACGGAACCGTGCGGTTCTTGAGTCACGTGGCGCGGGAGGTCGTCGGCCACGGCCGCCAGTTCCTCCGGCGAACAGTCGCTGCAGTCGACCAGCAGAATCGTCTGATCGCGAAACGCAATGCGCGAAATACGTTCCATTGGCCGCTCCTACAGGCTGTTCCAGGCCGAAGTACCGTTAGGATTGCGAAGTTTAGCGCAGGGCGGGCCGGGGAGACAAGTCACCTGACGCTTCTTTCGCCAAAGTCGCAGGGTCTGGTAGCTTGAATCCATGATCCACGAGATTTTCCCGGTCGGCCCGCTGCAGTGCAATTGCTCGATAATAGGCGACGAGCAGACCAGCGAGGCCATGGTCATCGACCCGGGCGACGACATCGATCAGGTACTCGCCATCGTGCAGCGCCACGGCCTCACCGTCAAACAGATTGTGATTACCCACGCCCACATTGACCACATCGGCGGCGCAGCTAAGCTGAAACGCATCACCGGCGCACCCGTTCTGCTCAACTCAAACGACCAAATGCTACTGAAGATGCTGGACGTGCAAGCGAGTTGCAAGCCGGCAGTGTTGTGGCTGATGTTTTGCACACCCCGGGACACACCGAAGGCAGCGTCTGCCTCTATTTCGCAGCTGAGCAAAAGCTCCTTGCGGGCGACACACTGTTTGCCGGCTCCATCGGCCGCACCGACCTGCCGGGTGGCTCGTTCAAGAAGATTATGGAGTCGCTGAAGGGGCCGGTACTTTCGCTGCCTGACGAAACCATCGTCATACCCGGACACGGCCCACTCACCACCATTGGCGAGGAGCGCGAAAGTAACCCATTCCTCGCGGGATAGTCACCCCCCCGAGCCTAAGTACTATGTCACGATAGGCATTTCATCAGCCGCTTATGCCCTTCACTTTGTCGCACGCCGCCGCGTCGTTACCCTTCCGCAGGCTAAAGCCTGTGTGGCCTGCGCTCGTGATGGGGACGTTCGCGCCCGACCTGCAGTATTTCATTCTGATCTCCGACGAAGACCGCAGCGGGCACCACTTTCCCGATGTTCTGCTGTTCACACTTCCCTTTGCAGTGCTTGTGCTTTGGCTGTTTGAGCGAATCGTGAAGGGTCCTGTCATCGCATTGCTGCCGAGCAGCTTGCAGCGCCGATTGCAAGACAAAACCGCGCCACTGTCATTTTCAGGCTGGCGGCACTTCGGGTCGATCGTGTTGTGGATCGCCGTCGGCATCGCGACGC
>Ga0302210_10001283_pt1 | contig 10680 bp, 6 predicted proteins | sample II_Fen_E3_2_FD_198793 | JGI IMG/M metagenome (GOLD analysis project Ga0302210, IMG submission 198793) | Peat permafrost microbial communities from Stordalen Mire near Abisko, Sweden - II_Fen_E3_2 | ecosystem: Environmental > Terrestrial > Soil > Wetlands > Permafrost | place: Sweden: Abisko... | reverse complement strand
TACAATCAAAAAGAGATGCCCTATCCTCCTGTCGTAGAATTATTTGAATGGTTTAAAACTAATTATAATTTTGGCAACGCATTAATGGGTCCAAATGGAGAAATTTCATTTTTAGAAAAGATTAAAACTGTTGCTAAAAAAGATTTTTTCGAAAAACAGCATGAAATTGATGAAAAAAATAGTAATTCTGCTTTTAGTGAATATTTTGATTCCTATATCATCTTTGGATTTTTAGGAATTGTTAAGCAATGGTATGAAAATAAGGCTTCTATTCCATCAACGGAAATGGCACTGATTTTATTAAAAATTGCATTAATTGGAGTTCGATCGAATAACTGAAAATGTTTAACCAGCCTCTCGTTTTTGCTGTACCAGGCATTTATTTTGATATTCATTGAATTCAAAAAGAAAAAATGTCCCTGACAAAATTGTCAGGGGCATTTGAAAGCAGAAAAATTTATTACAGTCTTTTAAAAGCAATACAAAATCTCACAAAATTATTCTAATATTAAAACGTCATACGGTTTCAATATTACCGCATCCTGAACATATTGATTATTCAAAATATCCTGATACGGATGTTCCAGTGGAATGACACTTTCATGTTCATTGAAATTCATCAGGAATAACACCTCGTGTTCACCATCTGTACTTCGAACAGTTTCAACTCCTTTTATATGATACTGCGGCATCGTTACATTCGTTTTATTACACATATATTTTGCAAGTTGGTTCATACAATTTTCATCAAGATCACAGCCAAGATAATACACCTTTCCTTTTTCAAAATCATGTGAAATAAAGCAGGGCTTTCCTGAATAAAAATCTTGTGTATATACCCCCAAAGTATTATATTCACCCGGTTCAATAATATCACACCATAACTGAGCCGCTCCGTCTCCAAATACTCCGGACACAGATGTTTTCTTTTCAAATTGGGGATCATAATCAACTATTTCTATTCCTGTCAGATTTTTAAGAAATCCTGGAACTGTCTCCGGGATCATCGTATTATCTGTTGTTTTGATACCACTCCTAAAGGTTACAAGAAGATTCCCTCCGTTTTTAACATATTCTTCCAGATTATTTATTTGTTTTTCGTCTGCCATAACGAGTGCCGGAGCAATAACCAATGCATACTTGCTCAAATCTTCCTCTGGCGCCGCAAAATCAATGGAAATGTCATTATCATAAAACGCTTTGTAATAATCAAGTAAAAGTTTATCATAGCTGAACCCTTCCACATGCTTATGAATTGTCTGACTCCACTCGCAGTCAAATGACTTCAAAATAGCAATCTGCGCTTGTGGCTGAAGTTTTTTATAATGTAAATTCATCTTTTTTATTTCTGATCCAACCTGCTTGATTTCCTCAAATCTTCTATTTGGTCTCCCATCATGATTTAATATTCCCAGCCATAATTCTTCTGTTCCAAACAAACATGCTCTCCATCTAAAATATACAACCGTATCTGCGCCATTAGCCATTGCCTGATAGGTCCACAGCCTGAGTTTTCCGGGAGATGGTGTCGGGCCCATTTTACTCCAGCCACAAGCTCCCGCCTGCTGCTCCATCACCCAAAACGGTTGATGTTTATAGCTTCTAAGTAAAGCATGATCATGAGAAACTGCAGCCTGCGCAGCTTTTCCCCACTGAAATTCTATATAATTATCCCAGGACACAAAATCAAGATTTCGGCTCATTTCAAAATAATCTATTCCTGTTCCAGAATTGACTGAAGCATCAAGCATATTCGTAGTGATCGGTTTATCACTATATTCCCTGATACATTCAATTGTTTCATTCATAAAGCTTATTACAGAATCACTTGAAAAGCGATAAAAATCCAGAAGCAGACTGGGATTTTGTCCCTGTGTATCATGACAGCTGTCATAGCAAGCCCCAGCACGTGGAATAATTATTTCATCAAAAGACTGATAGTTCTGACTCCAAAATACTGTCCCATATTTCCGGTTAAGGTTTTCAATATCGGAATATTTGCTTTCCAAATAATTTTGAAATTTTTTATGACACTTTTCACAATAACATCTGGTTGTATTTGACCACCCAAGTTCATTGTCGACCTGCCAGCCCTCTATAGCCGGATGATCTGAATATCTGGATGCTATCATTTTCACTAAAGTTCTAACTTTTTCCCTGTAAATATCACTGTTGAAGCAATAATGTTTTCTTGTTCCAAAAACTTTGCTGGCACCATGGATATCCGATTGATATATTTGATCTCCATATTTGTCTACCATCCATTTGGGAGGTGTTGCTGAAGGTGTTCCAAGAACTACGCTAATTCCTGATGAGTTGATAAAATTTAAGATTTCATCAAGCCATTCAAAATGATATTCTCCCTCAAGTGGCTCATATAAAGCCCAATCAAACTCTCCTATTCTGACAACCTCTATCCCTGCCTGCTGCATCATTTCAACATCAGTTTTCCAGCGGCTCTTTTCCCAGTGCTCCGGGTAATAATCTGCCCCAATTCTCATTCGATGCCCCTTTCATACAGTAATCAATATCTAAAATTTGTTTTTTTCAGACATTCGTTTTGACTGCAATCACCAACATAGGCAATATATTCAATATTTTCCTGAACAAAATCATCTTTTGCTTCATTAAAATATGCCATATCTTTTTTAGAAACAGAGAGCGCTATCCTCTGCTCTTCACCCGGCTTCAGCGTAATTCTTGCAAAATCCTGCAGAATTTTCACCGGACGGCTTACTGCACTTCCATCACATCCAACATATAACTGAATAATATCCGCCCCAACTCTTTGTCCGATATTTTTCACAGTAACACTGACCTTTGCAATATCATCAAAGACCTCAATCTCAGGTTTGGAAATCAGAAATTCCGTATAGGACAAACCATATCCGAACGGATAAAGAACTCTTCTGTTTTCTTTATCCATCTTACAATAGCCATGATAATATTCGTATGTAATTTCTGTACAATCAGGATCAAAAAACGGATAATCATCTTCATGATATGCAACACTGTAAGGAAGCTTTCCACTTGGGTTAATATCTCCAAAAATAATATCAGCCAGTGCATTGCCTCCCTCCATTCCGCTATAGAAAGAAAAAATGATAGCCGGAATATCTTTTTCCCATTCATCAATCAAAATGGCACTGCTCCCTATGATCGATACCATTGTATTCGGACAGATCCCTTTTACTCCCTCTATCAGTTCAATATCTCTCTGATGTAACCTCATCGTTTCCCGGTCTCCACCCAAATCAGCAATATCCGTTCTATCTGCCAGAAATTCTCCTTCATCACTGTGTATGTAGCCGACTACAATTAAAACCATATCGGCATCTTTGGCAAGTTGCTTTGCCACTTCTATGTTGCTGCCATCATTATAAAGGATCTGTGCTTTGGGCATTTTTTTCATTAAACCCTTTAATGGTGTAACTGCATAATAAGGATGAACTTTGCTTGAACCATGATCACCAATGTTTTCTACATCACCAAGGACTCCCAAAACAACAATTTTTTCTATTTTATTTTTATCAATAGGTAATATTCCCTTTTCATTTTTTAATAAAACCATGGATTCTTCTGCTGCCCGTTTTGCAAGCGCAATATGCTCCTTACTGGCTAACTGATCGGATCCATATTCCTGAGGATCCTTTCTGGTTTCATAGTACAATGTTGTTCTAAGAATATATCCTACTGCTTCATCAAGATCGGCCTCTATAATTCGTCCGTCCTTTAGTGCAGCAGGAAGTTCTTCCTTGTAGTGACAAAAACATGGCATTTCAACATTCATACCACTTTTCACAGCTTTTGCACCATCATGTACAGCCCAAAGGAAATCAGAAAGTGTGAATCCTTCAAATTTCCACTTGTCACGTAATATATGCCTCAATAGATAGGAACTTTCAGATGCCTGTTCTCCAAAAACTTTATTATATGCTCCCATGACAGAAGCCGCACCTTCTTCAATGCATCTCTTAAAATGTGGAAGGTAAACTTCATACAATGTACGCTTATCTGTTTGGACATCCGCTTTAAACCTGGCATTTTCAATACTGTTCATTGCATAATGCTTTATGCATGCCATCACATTCTGACTCTGTACACCTCTTACAAGTGCCGCCCCCATTTCTCCAATATGATACTGATCTTCACCATAGCTTTCCTGTGCACGCCCCCATCTGGGATTGCGTGGGAGATTAATACATACCCCTCCATAATAATTTCCACCTACTGCCCGAACTTCAGCTCCAATTGCCTCGCCTATCTTTTCTTCCAAATCTCTATCAAATGTCGCACCCCTTGCCATTGAAACGGGAAAGCATGTGGCCGAGCCGGCAACCACACCACGCGGTCCATCAACAAATCTGATATTTGGAAGTCCCAGTCTCTCTACTTCCATGGTTGGATAAGGTTTCACATTGTAATGTTCAATAAGAAATAAATCATCCAGTAACTTCTGCTCCGTAATTTGTCCTGACATGATTCCAATTTTTTCCTCAACACTTAGTTTTGGAATAACCTGATCTACATATTTTCTGATAGTAGACTTGCTGCAATTTTCAGATAAACCCGTATTCTTAACTGTATCTCTCATATGATATTTCCTCCAATCATGATTTCTATTGTCTCTTTGCAAATTTTCTCATATCGATTATGACTGCCAGTGCTATAATCAAACCTTTTACAATATACTGCCAATACATATTCACACCAATAAAAGAAAGGCCATAATTTATAACCGTAAAAATCAAGACACCAATAACAATACCGCCAACAGATCCTATTCCGCCTGACATGGATACACCACCAACTACACAAGAAGCGATAGCATCCATTTCATAGCCGTTTCCAGTTGTATTAGATGCACTTCCAATTCGGCCCACTTCCAAAACTGCTGCTATGGCATACATGATTGCCGCAAGGGAATAAACACAGACTAAGATCTGATTGACATTTACTCCAGATACCTGTGCGGCTTCCGGATTGCCTCCAATTGCATACATATATTTACCAAATTTAGTTTTATTCCATAATATCCACATCACAAGAACTACAACAGCCGCAATAATGATCAAATACGGTATTTGAACAGGACCAAGCTTTATGTTACGAATACATATATTGGTAAGTCGGCTTGTAATTCCTCCAATCGGCTGAGCACCATATGGCTCTCTATCAAAATAAATTGAGGAAGCTCCATATAATATAAGCTGCATCGCTAATGTTGCAATAATCGGCGGCACTTTAAGAAAGGCTACGCAAATACCTGATATACTTCCAAAAACTGCACACAAAATCACAACAACTAAAATTGGAACAATGATCGGCAATTCTGGCAACTTCGGATACATACGATATGCATACGATGCAGTCTGCAGCATGGATGCCGAAACTACTGCTGCCAGACCAATCATGCGTCCGGCTGAAAGGTCACATCCTCTCACCATCAGAACCATTCCTGCTGCCAGAGCGATAATGATTCTTGTTGATGACTGAGCGAGAATATTTTTAAAATTCGCTATTGATAGAAACCTTGGTTCGATGCAGACAATAGCAATAATCAAAACAAGCAGAACAATATAAATAATCTTATCAGTCAATATTTGTTTTAGTGACTGGCTCTTTTCATTTGAACTCTTTTTTATAACTCCCATTTCCATTTCCTCCAACTAAATATATTTTGCAGATGCTTCCATAATCTGGTACTGTGTTGTGCTTGAAGCGTCAAAAATTCCTGACTGATGACCATTGCTCATTACCAATATCCGATCACAAACTCCCAATAATTCAGACATTTCCGAGCTCACTATAATAATACTTTTTCCTTCGCTGACCAGCTGATTCATAAGCTGATAAATCTCATATTTTGCCCCGACATCGATTCCTCTTGTCGGTTCATCCAATAACAGAATATTAGGATTTGTGAGCAGCCACCTGCCTAATATAACCTTTTGCTGATTGCCGCCAGAAAGATTTCCTATCTTAATTTTATCTGATGATGTTTTAACATGCATCTTCCTAATGCTTTCGTTTACTACCTGACTTATCTTCTGTTCATTTAATAACCCATGCTGCATGTACAAATTCAGATTGGCAATAATAAAATTAAATGAAACACTCAAATCAGTAAAAATACCGTCTTTTCTTCTTTCTTCCGTCAACATTGCGAAGCCGTTTTTCAGTGCTTCCTTCGGGTTTCTATTATTTATTTTTTTCCCATTATATATTATTTCTCCCTCACCTTTTTCCCTGATTCCGAATATGGTTTCCAGTACCTCTGTTCTTTTTGCTCCCACCAATCCGGCAATTCCAAGTATTTCTCCTTTGTGTAACTCAAAATTAATTCCTTTAAATACAGGCTTCGCTGTCCCTAGATTTGTGACCTTTAATATTTCGTCACCGATTTTTATCGTTCTCTTAGGATACCGTTCTGTTAAATCCCGTCCAACCATCATTTTTATGATCAAATCTGCATTTAGGTCCGCCTTATCCTGTGTTATGACCCACTTTCCATCACGCATGACAGTAATTTCATTAGATATTTTGAAAATTTCTTCCATTTTATGTGAAATATATATTACGCTTACACCTTTTTGTTTTAGTTTCTCTATAATTACAAATAAATGTTCCACTTCATTCTCTGTGAGGGATGATGTTGGTTCATCCATGACTATGATCCTTGCATCACATGAAACAGCTTTTGCTATTTCAACCATCTGTCTTTGTGCCACCTGCAACGCCCCCGCTTTGATTTTCGGATCAACATTGATATCAAGCTCATCAAAAATTCTCTTTGTCTCGCTATACATGGTCTGCTCATCAACGAAGCAGCCTTTCATTGGATAGCGTCCCAGCCAGATATTCTCCATAACACTTCTGTCAAGAACCTGATTCAATTCTTGATGAACCATGGACACATGATTTTTGAGAGCTTCTGCAGGATTCTCAAAATTTATTTCTTTTCCATCAAACAATATTTTTCCTTCATCATGAGAATAAATTCCAAAAAGACATTTCATTAATGTTGATTTACCTGCACCATTTTCTCCCATCAGTGAATGAACTGTTGCTGGTTTTACCTTTAAAGTAACATCATCTAATGCCTTTACTCCCGGAAATGATTTGGAAATATTAAGCATTTCCAAAATATATTCTTGTGCCATGCTATAACCTCTTTTCTGGCTTTTTCTAAAAATATACGAAAGGAAAATCATTCCTTTCGTATATTTTCAACTATCTAATACTTTCTTTTCAGTTTGCGTATGTCGATGCTGCTTCATTCACGTTATCAGCCGTAATTGCCTTATATGGAACGCGGACAGCCTTTGATCCATCTGTATCCAATTTGAGATCCATTCCATTAAGAGGATCTTTATTTTGGCAAAGATTATTTGCAATTCCAACAATCAGCTTGCCCTGGGTCTTGGCATCCTGCAAAACAGAGCCAATGACTTCTCCGCTTTTAATTTTTTCAAGCATTTCGGGCAGCGCATCAATCCCGATAACAGGGATATATTTTGAACTTTTTGAACCTTCTGTATTATATCCGGCTGCTTCAATTGACTGTAATGCTCCTAATGCCATTGCATCATTTGCACAACCAATGCATTCTATATCATTGCCATATTTTGAAATCCATGCATCCATTTTTTCCTTTGCTTTTGTTGTATCCCACATTCCCGTGTCTTCTTCAAGCAAATCGATTTTGATCCCGGCTTTTTCAATTGTTGATTTCAGGTAATCTGCACGTGGTTTACTGGCTGTATGCCCAGGATCTCCCATAATATCTATCATTTGCATTTTGCCATCCTTATTCTTATCCATTTCAGGATGTGCCTTCCAATAATCAACAATCATCTGTCCTTCAATAGCTGCACCATAATCTCCGCCTGTGGAGGTTACCTGATATAGCTTATCGTAGGATTTAACAACATTTTTATCCGTAATTTCCTTATTGAAAAAAATAAGCGGAACATTTCCGGCATCCTGACATTTCTGAATAATTGTCGGAGCCGCCGTGATATCGACTACAGAAACGCAGATTGCCTTTGCTCCTTTTGCTAAAGAAGTATCTATCTGATTTAGCTGAGTAGACTGATCCATCTGACCATCATCAACGTTTACCTGAAAAACACCTTTACTGGAATTCTGTATTGCCTTTGCAATATAAGAATTGAAATTATCTGTTGATGAATAGATCCCTGCTCCCAAAATTGGAAGATTCTTGGAATCTGCAGCTGCTGAAGACGAAGCCTCTGCAGATGCTGCCACACTCTTTTCTGTTGTACCCGATGTCGCAGCTGTTTCTGAAGCTGCTGCTGAACCAACGCTGGTACTGCCAGAGCCGCAGCCCATAAGCAGAACACCGGTTAAGGTAATGCTCAGCAATACACTAATAGTTTTTCTTTTCATTTTGTATCCTCCCTTTGTTTCGTTTGCTTTGTTTACTTTGTATATAATACTTATATCTTTTTTTGTTTTTACTAACAACTTGCATTCTTTTGATCATGGTAGACAAACTTTAGATGTGTTATTTGTTTAAGAATATTGTTACATTTTCAATAATTATATATGCTATAATAAAAAAAAACAAAAATTGACCCATTAGGAGACGTTAATGTTGAAAGTATTAATAGCCGACGATGAAATAAAAGTAATACAATTGATTCTGCATTTGATTCATTGGGAAGAATTCGATATGGAAATCATTGGAACTACAAATGATGGGAAAAGAGCTTTGGAAATCATAAATGAAGAACACCCGGATGTAGTAATAACGGATATCAGAATGCCTGGAATAAGCGGTATTGAACTTGCAGAAATGGTTCGGAAACAAAATGAAAGTATATATTTTATTATTGTCAGTGGATACAGTCAGTTTGATTATGCTCAGAAAGCAGTCAAACTCGGAGTCGAGGATTATCTTTTAAAACCAATCAAGAAAAAGGATCTTGAAACCGTTTTAAACAAAATTTGTATTAAAAATCAGTGTAAAAAAAATGCCAGTAATGAAAAATCAATATTACTCCAGCAATTGTCACATTCCATTGAAATAGCCCGCAGCAATCTGCTTGCAGATTTAATAATTGGACAAAACAACTCTGTACTATTATGCAATTCAAATGACTTACAGGAAAAATATGGCTGTATATTCAATGGGAGCTATTTTCTCTGTATCATTGCCCATCTCTACAGCAATCATATAAGTGAAAAAAATGAAGAATATAGTTTTATCCTGCCCAAACTGCAGTTTAGTTTGCAGAATCGTCTGCAAAATCATACTGCAAATTATATTAGCATCCAGCATCATCAGGAAATTATATGCTTACTTAATATAGATGATAATTCAACGGTGAATCTTCTCAATGAATTGCAGAAAATTAATATAGATATAGCTTGCAATAAGCCACTTTTTCCAAATATAAACGTTACCATCGGCATCGGAAGCGTAGAAAATTCTCTCCCTGCATTTGAAAAAAGTTACCATAATGCATGCTATGCTATTCAAGAACGTTTTATGCAGCCCGATTCCCTTTTATCTAATTATCATTCCTGCCATGAAATTTCATCCTCTGCAGTGATACCCGGTTCTATCCGTAAGGCACTTGCAACGTCAATTGAACTGGCAGACTATCGTTCTTTCAAAAAGAATGTGAATGAAGTTATAGTACAGGTAAAAAACAGCTTCGACAGCAAGCATTATGCCTATAACTATTACAGGGAACTTGCCGAAATATTTCTCTTTGGCATTAAAAATTATACTGCTCCAAACAGCATTACATCCTATATCAATTTAGAGTACCTTTTAAGTGGTCTTGAATACTTTTATTCTCTTGAAGATGCATTTAACTGGCTTTCATCTACATGTGCGGAAGCACTGGAAAATTATGCGGAGGCACAAAATCAGCTTGATGAAAAACCCATCCGACTGGCAAAGCAATATATCACGGAAAATTATAACAAACTAATAACATTGGAAATTGTCAGCCGCCAGATTGGATTTAACCCTGCCTATTTTTCAAGTATGTTCAAAAAAATGACTGGGCAGAATTTCATGGACTATCTAACCGAAATACGCATTACAAATGCTCAGGCTCTTTTATCCCAAACTGATAAAAGTATTGCCGATATCGCATATGAGGTGGGTTATTCAGACATCAAATATTTTTCCAAACTTTTTCGGAAATATACCAAATTAAACCCTACGGAATTTAGAAAGCTTTATGGTAAATTATGAAACGAAAAAACATTTTATACCACACACTTTTCTTACTATTCTCACAAGTATGTATTATATTTGCTGCATCCATTTTGTTTATTATAAAAGAAATTCATTCTGACTATGGTGAAAGCTCCAACAGCCTTATTCTGTTCTTCTTCATCGCTGCATTCGTTCTTTTTATGGTTACAGATTATTATCAAATCTATCTGCCAATCCACAATTACAAAAATTTATGCAACCGGTTTGCAAAAGGCGAAGTATACAAAGATTTCATTGATCAATGTGGACAGCTTATGCCTGAGTTATCTTCGGTCATATGCAGAATGGATGAATTGCTTGATCGCCAAAATGTTATTCAGTTATCTACAAAACAGGCTGAGTTCCTCGCACTGCAAAATCAAATCAACCCCCACTTTCTATACAATACTTTGGAAGCAATCCGAGGTGATGCTCTTTGT
>Ga0302210_10001282_pt1 | contig 10682 bp, 9 predicted proteins | sample II_Fen_E3_2_FD_198793 | JGI IMG/M metagenome (GOLD analysis project Ga0302210, IMG submission 198793) | Peat permafrost microbial communities from Stordalen Mire near Abisko, Sweden - II_Fen_E3_2 | ecosystem: Environmental > Terrestrial > Soil > Wetlands > Permafrost | place: Sweden: Abisko... | reverse complement strand
AACGGGGAGTGTTGCAACAAGGGTTTTTCCTTCGCCCGTTTTCATCTCAGCAATATCGCCACCATGCAAGACCAAACCACCAATCATTTGCACATCAAAATGGCGCATCCCGGTGGTGCGTTTACTTATTTCTCTCGTAATAGCAAAAACATCATTCAAAATATCATCTAATTTTACAGTACCCGCTTTGACATCGGCTCTTAAAGCATTAAAGGCTTCTTTTAAGGCTTCATCACTCATCTTTTCATATGTCGGCTCTAAGGCATTGATCTTTTTTACGCGTACTTGGTGTTCTTTAACAACGCGATCATTTTTAGTGCCGAAAATTTTACGAACAATATTACTCAACATCATGTGATTTCACCTCTATTTTTCTTTGACTTCAGGGTATTCGTCTCTCTTAAAACTTGGGATTTTATCATACTTTTACTATCTATTTGATAAAACTCCATATCTTATTATCATATCAAGGAGTATTTATGCGATTTTTAGGAATGTTTATCTTTTTAACCACACTCCTGTTTGCCAAAATTGATCACTTTAAAACCATTCAAAGTGATTTTACACAAAAAGTAACCAACGATCAGAACAAAACCATCGTTTATGAAGGTACCTTTTATGCAACCGATGATAAAAAAGCGCTCTGGATTTATGAAAAACCTGTCTCTAAAAAGATCTATTTCAATAACACACGCGTTTTAATTATTGAGCCAGAACTTGAACAAGTGATTATTAGTACGTTAGAAAACACGCCTAATCTTGCGCAATTATTGCAAGATGCAAAAGAGATTTCACCGAACAAATACATCACCAAATATCAAGAAACAACATACACTATTCTTGCGCAAAAAGGGAGCATCGAAAAAATTATCTACCATGATAAACTTGATAATGCTGTGGAAATTCTCTTCTCCAATCAATCAACCAACCTCTTTTTGGATGATGAACTTTTTCGTGCAGAGATTCCGAGAGGCTATGATGTTGTGCGAGAATAAACGCGCACGCTCATCTTTACATGTAAAGAGTTAAAGAAGTGCTGGAGGTGTCGGTTTTCCAAAGAAATAACCTTGGAAATAGTGACATCCCATCGCTTTTAGTTTTTCAAATTGCTCTTTTGTTTCGACCCCTTCAGCAATCACTTCCATATTAAAATTTTTTCCAATCGAGATAATAGTTTCGACAATTAAGGCATCGCTACACTCTATCATAAAGTCACGAATAAAACTTTGATCAATTTTGAGTTCATCGACATTAAGGTGTTTCAAGTACTGTAAACTTGAATACCCTGTCCCAAAATCATCCACGGAAAGCGAAATACCCAAAGCCTTGAGGTCATTGATTTTTACAAGCGCTTTATCACTATCGCCTATCAAAAGACTCTCCGTAAGCTCAAGCCTAACAAGTGAAGGATTCACCTTGAATTTTTCAAGCGCCAAGCGCACATTCTCAACAAACGTTTCACGTTCAAACTGCTTCATACTCACATTGATAGAGAGACGCCAGTACGCTTTTTCAACATCGTTTTCCCATCGTTTTAGTTGCATTAACGCTTCAGATAAAACCCATTTTCCCAAAGCAAGAATAAGCCCTGATTCTTCACATAACGGAATAAAATGGATAGGAGAGATAAGCTCTCCATTAGCTTTTTTAAGCCTTATCAGTGCTTCAACCCCAATCGTCTGACCATTGCGATCAACCTGTGGTTGATAATAAAGTAAAAATTGTTTCGCATCAATAGCATCTCTAAGCTTTTGCAGCATTAAAGATTTTTCTTCCATCACATGTTGAATGTAAGGATCAAAAAAGCGAATTGTATTTCGACCATTATTTTTGGCATTGTACATGGCACTATCGGCATGGCTTAGAACGACTTCGACATGTTCGTTACCATCAAAAAGTGCTATACCAATACTTACCGTCAAATAGAAAGGTTGATCATCAATGATAAAAGGCTCTTTCATCGCCATTAAAATCTGCGTAGCAATCGCTTCCGCTCTTTTAGCCGCTTCTTCAAGTATCGTTCCAAGATTGGGAACTAAAAGAGCAAACTCATCGCCGCCAAAGCGAGCGACCATATTGTTCTCTTTGGCATGGTATGTTAATCTTTGAGCCATGATAATGAGCAATTTATCGCCTGCTTCATGCCCTTTTAAATCATTAATCGATTTAAAATTATCCAAATCCATAAACAAAAGTGCCCCGTAAATTGCGTTGTGTTTATTGGCAGTAATACAAACGCTTATCTGTTCCATTAAAAGTGTTTTATTGGCAAGATGCGTAAGAGGATCATAGTACGAAAGCTTTAAAATATGCTCTTTTTGGATAAACGAGTTAATGGCAAATCCCACATCTCCCGCTAACTCTTCAATCATCGAACGCTCTTCCGTGCTAAACCCTTCTGGCATCGTTGTGCAGACACTTAACACACCTAACGCCATGCGTGCAAACTTATCACTTTTAAGGAGCGTAATATAGGCTTCGCTCACATGATGACGCTGTATCGTCTCTTGAAAATTTTGAGGTATATTGGCACTCTTTCGTGTGATAATACGAAAACTCCCATTTTTAAAAACAGCCTCTTCAATCTCATTCACCTCAGAATCTTCATCAAAACCATGAGACTCTTTTACATGTAAAGCATTATTTTCATACAAGATAATCTTTACGTGCGCAAAAGAGTCATTGGCAAAAAGACAAAGTGCTGTTTCATGCAATAACGCTTCGAGTGTTTGTGTGGTAATTAAGATCTGATTACTATCGGCAACGGTGCGTAAAACGGAGTAAAGGTGTTTTTGTTTGGCATAGGATTTTTCCAGTTCAGCGCTTTTGTTTTCAAGTCCTTGTGTACGCTCATAGACCAATGCTTCAAGCTCTTTTTTCTGGGCAACATCCCTTTTTGTCAGTCTGTGAATCGCAATGTACATGAGCACTAACAAAAGCGTCATTACGACCAAACTAAAAAGTACTTCTTGCCAAAAGAAGGCAACCACTTCATCAAAAAGTGTACTTTTAGGAATTTTAATGCTCGTTAAACCTCTAACCTCACCTACGGTATAACCATAGGCATTCGCATAACGATTTGCAATATAAGGCAATACTTCGCTCTTTTGACCATGGCAAGCTAAACAATACTCTTGAATTCGAAGAGGTGAAGCAAAAAAGAAAAACTCTTTATCGCCTTCTTCAATAAATTCAATACTCTCAGTTTTATCGGGGTTTTGATTGAAATAGTGAATGGCCTTTGTCTCTAAAGCATCGGCTTGATTGATTGGATTACGTGGACGATCTGAGACATTATGAATGCTAATACCTTGTGTGGAACGCTTCGAAAAATCTTCACTAATGTGGGAGGATGCATGTGCTGGCAAAAAACCAACCGTAGAGTCATTAAGATCAATTCCACTTTCCAAAAATTGTTGATGGTAAACATAACGCATGGACATAAAGTAGTCTTGAAGTGTTTTAGCTTTAGAGTAAGCACGTAACTTCGCCAAATTTTCAGCTTGCTCGTACAGATAGGCAACCACCAGAGAATTAGCAAAAAAGACAAAAAAAGCGACAATCCAGAAAAGGCGCTTACTAAGATTGAGTTGTCTCATGCACACTCTCCTTTACAAGAATATAAGGCTTTGTTGTTTGAACGTAAAGTGTGCTATCTCTTTTGTGGCATACTCCGCAAGTAGAAATACCCGATCATTCCAGAGAGAAAAGATCCTAATAAAATAGCTAATTTATCGGCATAACGAAATATCTCTGTATCATTATAGGCTAAAGTATTCACAAAAAGACTCATCGTAAATCCAATACCCGTCAAAATGGCAACGCCATAAAGCTGTTTAAAATTGCTATGTGTTGGTAATGAAGCAAATCCTAGCTTAATTGCGAGAAAACTAAAGGTAAAAACTCCTATCTGTTTTCCTAAAAAAAGCCCTAACATAATGCCTAATGAAACGTCAGAAAAGAGTGCGGTGACAGAAAGGTCCTTCAAATCTACACCGGCATTGACAAAGGCAAAAAGAGGTAAAATGAAAAAAGCAACCCAGTAATGAAGGTCGTGCTCCATCTCTTTGAGCATTGAAAAACGCTCTCCTCGCTTATCACGAGAGTATAAAGGGATACAAAAGGCTAATACAACACCTGCAATGGTAGCATGCACCCCTGATTTTAAAACACTGATCCATAACACGATTCCGACCAAAATATAAGCTGCTTTTTTAATCACTTTTAAGTAATTCATCACCATTAAAACAACAATCGATCCTAGCGCAATTACGATCGAAATTAACGATAAATCGCTTGTGTAAAAGAGTGCAATAATAACGATTGCACCTAAATCATCAATAATAGCAAGTGCCATCAAAAATATCTTCAACGAAGCAGGTACCCGCTTGCCCAAAAGAGAAAGAATCCCCAAGGCAAAAGCAATATCTGTTGCCGTTGGGATTGCCCACCCATTCATTGAAAATGCGTCTTTATGGTTAAAAAATGTAAACAGAAGCGCTGGAACAATCATACCGCCAAGAGCAGCAATGGCAGGTAAAGCGATTTGGCGCTTAGAAGAGAGCTCTCCTTCAAGGACTTCTCGTTTCACTTCGAGTCCAATAAGAAAAAAGAAAATCGCCATTAACCCATCATTAACCCAAAGAAGGAGTGGTTTTGCAATGCCAAAATCCCCAATACTGATTTGAACAGGAATATGAAGAAAATTGCTATACGCATCGGTGAAAAAACTATTTTGAAGAAAGAGTGCTAAAAGTGTAACGGCAATGAGGATTATCCCCGAGGAGGACTCTTTTTTAATAAAATCTTCTACGGTTGTAAACATTGTAACCCCTTTTTAGTGCTTCTTTTATCGTAGCATACGGAGGTAAACAGTTTATAAATAATAATTATTTACCTAAGCAAAAGTTGCTAAACATTTTTTCTAAAATTTCATCACGCTCAAACGCCGTTGTAATCGAGGAGATGGATTGAATCGCCGCATTGATATGAAAAGCAAAAAGCTCCAATTCACCTTCACCTAAAAGGGCATAGGAGTGTTGTACATTTTCATAAGCAGTTCTAACGGCATCAATCTGACGAGTGGAAGTAAGCATGACACTATCTTCCAATGTGGTTTTATCGAGCAGTGTTTGAAGTTTTTGAGTCAGTTCATAACTATCATTTTGACAGGAAAGTGCTATAAAATCTTCGCTTAAACGTTTCGTATCAAAGTGATTGGCAAGGTCAATTTTATTGAGAACCATTACGATCTGTTTTGTTGAAGTATAGCGCTCTAACAACGCTAACATCTCATCATCTTCCTGATCACACACTTTACTATTATCAAACATAGCGATAACAATTTCAGACTCTTCAATCGCTAAAATAGAACGTTCAATACCGATTTTTTCAATCGCATCATGCGCTTGTCTGATACCTGCTGTATCCACAATGCGTACCAAATGTGTACCGATACGAAGCTCTTCTTCAATGGTGTCGCGTGTTGTTCCAGCAATGTCACTAATAATAGCTCTATCATAGCTTAGAAGGGTGTTTAAAAGCGAACTTTTGCCGACATTGGGTTTACCCACAATTGCGATTTTAAAACCTTGCATCAAGCCTTGGCGCCTTTGACTACTCTCATAGGTTTTAAAAAGCTCTTTGGCTAAGGCATCTAGCTTTACTTGGATTTTCTCAATCATATCCAGCGGTAAATCTTCTTCTGCATAATCAATATTGACTTCAACAAAAGCAAGGATTTCAATCAATAATTCTCTTACATGTAAAACAAAATTTCGAAGCTCACCTTTGAGTTGACGGGTCAACATCTTTGCGGCATCGACACTTTTGGTCTCAATAAGAGCCGCAATGGCTTCGGCTTCGCTAAGATCAATTCTTCCATTTAAAAAAGCACGTTTTGAAAATTCACCAGGGTTGGCAAGTCTTGCGCCATGCGCAATGAGCGTTTCCAATACCAACTGGGCAACAACACTCCCGCCATGACATTGAAATTCAACCACATCTTCCGCTGTAAAACTGTGTGGAGCTTTGAAATAAATCACAATGGATTGATCAATAGCATCACCCAAACGATCATGTAAAAATGTTAGCGTAGCAAGGCGGGGAACAAATGTATCTTTTTGGGAGAGTTTGAGTGCCAAGGCAAGGGCATTAGATCCACTAAGGCGAACAATCGCGATGGAACCAACCCCTGCACTTGTGGCAATAGCAGCAATCGTATCTATGCGTTTTTCCTATTGAAATCATTGACAACGATAAATTTACCGCCATCTTTTCCTGATTTGATACCAACGTATTTTTCAGGGAATTCAGAACGAAGTGCTTCAAGAGCAATTTTAATTAACACACCATCTAAAATTTTGGTTTGTCCTTTTCCACTGTTGCGAATACGCTCAATCACAGGAACAAGGTATTTTTCAATCATCTCTTCTTGATTTTTCAAAAATTCAGCAATTTCAAGACGAATATTCAAACCGTATTTGAGATTGATCCAGTTGTAAAGTAAATAGGAGAGTGCTTTGTAACGATATCCCTCTTTACCAATCAATAATGCTGCATCTTCACCGCTAAATTCAATCAAGATGGTATCATCATTGTATTTTGACACAAGTGGACTCTCAAGTGTAAAACAGCTGTATTTAAAGAGGTTTTTAATCTGCACACGCACTTCATCAATAACATCGTTGATCTCACGTTTTTCATGGTGAAAATTTTGATCAATTGCCGTTGATGCAATCGTATGTCTAGGCTCTTTAATGGGAGCAACTCTTGGTGCTTCAACCTTTACTTCAGCTTTAGATACGACAGCAACCTCTTTCGTTTCAAGAGGTTCAGAGCGTTTATTCTCAAAAGTCTCATTTTTTGGGAATTCTCTCGTTTTATTTTTATTACGTCTATTTTTAGTACGTTTATTACGATCTCTTCTCTCATCATTCAAAGGTGATTCAACTTCAGTGTTCTCTTCTTTACGAGAAGGTGTAAACTCTTTTCGTTCACGCTCTTCTCTAAAAGGTTTGGCACCTTTACGCTGTACTTCGATAATGGCACTTTTTTTAAAAAGTCCAAGAAATCCAGTTGAACCATTTTGAATAATATTAATATCTAAATCTACGACCGAACAAGACAACTCACTCGCGGCTTTGGAGTAAGCTTCTTGGAGTGTTGCTGCTTCTACTTTGATCATTTTTCGACCTTTTGCTCTTCATGGTTATTGTTTTTTGCGAAAAGTTTATTGACGTAAAACTGTTGTACGATAGATGCTAAATTGTTGGTAAACCAGTAAAGGGTTAAACCTGCTGGGAACGTTACAAAGAAGAATGTAAAGATAAGGGGTAAAAACTTCATAATCTTCTCTTGCATTGGATCGGTAAAGGTTGTTGGGGTAATACGTTGATGTAAGAACATTGTGATACCCATTAAAATTGGAAGAATAAAATAAGGATCTTTGATCGCAAGATCTTGTACCCATAAAATCCACTCTGCCCCTTTAAGCTCAATTGCATTTTGTAAAACACGGTACACAGCAAAGAAAACAGGAATTTGTAAAATAATAGGCAAACATCCACCCATTGGGTTCGCACCATTTTTCTTATAAAGTTCCATCATATGGGCATTCAGTTTTTGCTTATCATCACCATATTTTTTCTGTAACTCTTTAACTTTTGGCGCAAGCTCTTTAAGCTTGTTCATAGAGACCATACCTTTGTATGTTAAAGGATAAAGCACTAAACGAACAATAATTGTCATACCAACAATCGCCCAACCCCAGTTACCAAAAATACCGTGAAGGAAGGCAAGCAGTGAGAAAAGTGGTTTTGAAATAAAAGTAAAGAAACCATATTCTACAACGTCTGTTAGCTCTGGATGAATAGCATGAAGCTTCACATGCTCTTTAGGTCCGATGTAACCGCTGAGTTTGAAATCTTCATTACCTTTAACGAATAAAAGAGGGTCTTTCTCTTTACCGACCGATACAACACTCTCTAAACCTTTGTCTAGCTCATAAAAGAAAGTGGTGTAGTATTTGTCAGCGCCCGCTACAATTTTAGCATTTGCAAAATGCTCATCGCCTTTTGCACTACCATCATCAATGGTTTTAATACTGCCATCTGCTTTTTTGATAAGGGCACCGTGAAAGGTATAACTATCAACGGCAAGACTTGGACGAAAACCAGGAGAGAGGAAATACTCTTTAGGAGAAGAGAGTTTTACATGTAAATCATATCTGCCTGAAGGGAAGAAGGTGATGGTTTTGGTCACAACAACATTGCTGAGTGTTTGTGTCAAAACAACGCTACTGCCATTTTCAGTCACATCAATTTTATCTTTGTCAGCGCTGTAAGACATAACAAAGGCATCTTCGTTAACAGATTTGTCACTAAATCGAATTTCAAGGGGTAACAGTGCTTGAGAAGCATCGATCAGCTGAAAACGTTCACCGTTGTCTGCTTTATATTTTCCCTCTTCAAGATAAAACTTTGCAATTCTGCCAAGTCTGTCGATCTGAACCTCATAACCTACCGCTTTAACCGTTGCGATAATTTCGCCCAATTTTGTTGAACTCATAGGAGCTCCAGCAATATCGGCACTCGTTGCAGATGTTACATCAGCAGGCGCGCTTGTGGTTGTTGCTGGTGTTGCATTTTGTTCAAGTGAAGTGGTTTCAGTCAGTGGAGGGTTTTTGGGGATAAAAAAATGATCATACAGAGCAAAAAATAAAAATGATAATACAGTGGCAATAATAATGCGCATCTGAGGAGTGAGTTTATCTGTCACGAGATTCCCTTTATTTCGTTGTTTTAAAAGCTTTTATAACATAAAAACTTTGTTTATTTTTTGGCACAAACCAAAAAGTGATACGATGAGCGTGTGGTTGTTTGAGAGAAAGAGGAAGAGGAGATGCAAATTTTTTAGTCACGACTGGATAGTCGATTCCGCCAGCAAAAAGCTGATTACACCTCAAAATGCGTATAAAACTATAAAAGATAGCTTTTAAAAAACTATTGTGTAGAAGTTGCTCTTTCGCGTATTGCGAACACGTAGGATAATACCTACAACTTCCATAGCCAATCAGTGTAAAAAACTTCTGATAAAGCTTTATCAACATCAGCGCTAAAGAGTTCATTCTTTAACACAGTTTAATTTTTTCACAGACCATAAAATGCCTTTTTTTAAAACATCATACGGTATGTGATTAATCTTCTCTTTTGCTACAAAAACATACACGCCATTTTGTAAAGTGTGTTGAATTTCTAAAAAGATAGCCCGAAGTCTTCTTTTGGCTAAATTTCGCTTGATAGCATTACCGACTTTTTTACTTGCCGTAAAGCCAACTCTTTTTGCTGTATCGTTATTGTAAAAGACTAAGGCACCATCATAATGCCATTTTTTTGCATGGTTGTAAACGTATGAATACTCTCTCGTTGCCTTGAGAGTTTCATAATCCTTTAAACGGCCAATCTGCTTCTACCTTTAGCACGACGTGCTGCGATAACTTTACGTCCACCCTTAGTTTTCATTCTAAGTCTGAAGCCATGAGTGCGTTTTTTAGGGGTACTATGTGGCTGATACGTTCTTTTCATCAAAAGTTCCTTTAACAAAAAATAATTTTAAGGTATGGATTTTACCTTAGCTTTACTTAAAATTGCATAAGCTTCGATTAAGCCCTGCTTTACATGTAAGCCTTTAGCGTAGTTCCATAACCATTTTTTTTAAAACTTCTTTATCAATTTTTGCTTCACTTGGACTGGTTTGAGGAAGCTTCTCTTTGTAAAGAATAATAGAAGGAATCATATGATTTGGCAGATGCTTTTTAAGCTCAAACAAAATCTCATTTTTAGAAATTTCGCTCAAAGCACTGTAAACCATGACAATCACTTCTTCAGTTTGCTCATTTTCAATCGAAAAAACAGCACATTGATTTACCTGTGGGATTTTATCATGTACAACACTTTCAATCTCATACGGACTGATTCGAAAACCACTCACTTTGATCATATCATCCTTGCGGGAAACAAAGTAGAGGTAACCCTCCTCGTCTCTGTAAACAAAATCGCCACTGGCAACAACGATTTCATCGGTAAGATCGCCCTCTAAATTAACCACTTTGTCTAAAATTTCAATACTTTTATAGCGTTTTTGCGTATCTTCTTTCGATTTCCAATACCCTTTGTAAATATACCCACCACGGTGAATCAACTCTCCAATTTCACGAGGCTTGCACTCAATGCCTTCTTCATTGATAACATGAATTTCCACACCAGGGATAGGCTTTCCAATCGAGTTGGGGCGAATTTTTAGCTGTGCAGGATCAAGATAGGTGGAACGAAACGCTTCTGTCAGCCCATGCATCGAGTAAAACTTGGCATTGGGGTAGCGCTCTTCAATATCCGCAATCATTTTAGAGGTAATTTTCCCACCCGAAGAGGTGACAATACGTACTTTGATTAAAAGCTTGGCATGGGGAATACGTTTAGGGTCGATCTCAAACATCTGCGCAATATGCGGAGGCATGAGTGGTAAAACCGTTACGCCATCGTTAATAATATGGTTAAAAAAGTCTGCTGGAAGTACCAAAGAGTGCAGTGCAAGCGTTGCATGATTGTAAATAGAGCAAAAGAGTTGATTTAGACCGTAGTCTAAAATAAACGGCAACGTACCCGAAATAACATCACTTTCTT
>Ga0302210_10001278_pt1 | contig 10701 bp, 12 predicted proteins | sample II_Fen_E3_2_FD_198793 | JGI IMG/M metagenome (GOLD analysis project Ga0302210, IMG submission 198793) | Peat permafrost microbial communities from Stordalen Mire near Abisko, Sweden - II_Fen_E3_2 | ecosystem: Environmental > Terrestrial > Soil > Wetlands > Permafrost | place: Sweden: Abisko... | reverse complement strand
ATGTTCAGTGTACCATTCTTCATTAAAGTATTTAATTTTCATAATCCATGCAACGTTTCGAACCATTTAATCATCTACACTATAAAGAATGAAGTTGAAGAAGGGACTATCAGCCGAAGAACAGTTAATAGCCGGATGCAAAGACGGGAAACCCCGTGCTCAGAAAGAAATATTTGAGCAGTATGCCTCTGTGATGTTAAGTGTCTGCGTGAGGTATGTCAACGACAGGGAGACAGCCCGGGATATACTTCAGGAAGGATTCATAAAGTTGTATACCAAGATTGATACCTATTCGGGGATTGGATCGTTTGCAGGCTGGGTGAGACGGATCTTCGTCACCACGGCATTGGAATACATGAGGCAGACTGATGCATTGAAACAAAGCGCCAGTATAGACGAATACAGCAATTCCATTGTAGACAACGACAGCAGCATACTGGATAAGATATCAGCCGATGACTTGATGGATTGCATCGCAAAATTACCGGATGGATACCGTACCGTATTCAACCTGTATGCCATAGAAGGTTATTCGCATCAGGAAATTGGGGATATGCTGGGGATCAGTGAAAGCACTTCCAGATCACAATTTATGCGGGCAAGGAAGATTCTTCAACGAACCGTACAATCATTTATCGGACAAGAACATGCAGAACAATATAAATAATAACGAACGGGACGCATTCAGCGAAGCTATCAGGCAGAAGCTGGAAAAGCACGAGATGCCGGTTGATGCCAACAGTTGGGATCAGATCCAAACCCGTTTGAAATCAGGGAAAAGAAAGGTCATACCTTTTTGGTTCTGGCTTTCGGGTGGCGCTGCCGTAGCGGCATTAGCACTGCTGTTTGTACTTCGCCCGTTGACAGAATCCAAAGAACAGATTGCGAGAACCATCCACACGAATACAATTCAAGCACCCGTACAAAGGAAATCTATTGCAAACAACCGGAACAAAACATCAATTCAAACAAACGGGACAAAGATTAGAACCGTACAATTGAAAACACAGGAATCAACAAAGGTTGATGTATCAGTGCCATTGGATTATCCACCGGCACAGGTAGCGTATCCTGAACCTGCTGACAGCAGCAAAACAAGCGTTAAAGAATCATTTACGAACCTGAATACTAAAAATGAGATTGCCCAAAATACAACAAAAAAAGATTCTGTTTCAAAAAGCAACCGGTATATCCCCGGCAGCCTGATCGAAGAAAGGGTGAACGAACCCATTGCCAGGAAAAAGAACCAGGAGGGCTGGTTACTGGCAGCTTCGGTTGGCTCAAACAGCAATCCAGCCACTGGGAACGGAGACAATGCGGTGTTCATGGGAGAGAAAACCATTGTGAATGCACCCACAAATTACACCAGCATCATGGCACCAAATGACTTTCAGGATATTACATACACGCCTCCGGTATCTTTTGGACTGGTTGTACGAAAGAATATAACCAAGACCCTGAGCCTGGAAAGCGGGTTGGTGTATACATACTTATTAACAACATTTAAGAACAGTGGGACGCAACAAAATGAAGCCCGTTTGCATCTACATTATATAGGCGTTCCTTTAAATGTGATTGTAACGCTTTGGAACAACCCGAAATGGGAAATATACCTCTCGGGAGGAGGAATGGTTGAGAAAGGGATCAGATCGGTATACGTGCAAAACCTGTATGTTTCCAACCAAACCATTACCACCACTGCTGCAACAAGTATTGAAGGAGTCCAGTGGTCGGTAAACGGGGCAGTAGGAACGACATACAAAATCAAACGGTATCTGGGAATCTTCTTTGAACCGAAGATCTCGTATTTCTTTAACAACAACCAACCTATCAGTGCCCGTACCGATCAACCGGTAGTGATAGGATTGTCTGCCGGGATCAGATTTCAATTTAAATAACGAATTTGCAGCCATGAGAACAACTATTAAAATACCCATTCTAGTTTTCTTAATTCTTCTCTTTAAAGGTTGTAAGACAGAAGATATAAGTTTCAATGCGTTGGATAGCATTCCACCTGCAAAGTATTATTCCACGGATATAATACCTGACCAGTTTGCCGGGATCTATGGCACCTGGGAAATGACAAGGACTTCAGGCGGTTTTAGTGGAGCTGGATTTAAAAAAGATTTTGATTATTTAATTTTAAAGAAAAATGGAATCTTTGGGATTATTCGGAATCACTCGCTTATCGGTTATGGCAAATTAACCTTATTACCCGATCTGGCCCTGTATTACGGTGATGATGTATATTGCCGCTTTGATTTCGAAAAGCCTGTCAACATTGAATTATGCGGAGATCCTGAAAAACGGATCCGGTTGGTGAGAAATGATTCCCTTGATTTAATGGCACCTTGCTGTGACCGATACAACACTCATCTACTTCGTAAAAAGTAATGCCAGGTTCCCGGTTTATAAATGTTAGGTTTCAGAAGATGTCACGAAGAAAAGAACTAGAAAGAAAAAATTGTTATTGAGAATGTGTTATGAAGAAAAAAATTGTAAATCAATCGCTGGCCCTGTTGGTCATAATAGTATCCCTAGGTTTGATCCAGGCGTGGAGAGAATCGAGAAACCCTTTTGCATTGTATTCGAATACTAAAAAGATGATTGATGAATCCCATTATTTGTCGGACAAATCAGTCAAAAACGATACCATAAAAGAGTATCAATCATATTAGTGACATTCAAAGAAAGATACTTGTATCTCTTAAAGAAAACAGTTTCTAAAAGTAAAATCAAATGAATTACTTCCGTTATACAGTCACTACCCGGCAGGAAGAGTACACGACAGAAACGAATGTAAGCAAACTGACAATCAAATTCTAAATTTATCCGAAAATAAACATTTATCTGTACTGCTATGAAAAGTATTATAGAATTCATCATTATCGTTTTGTTCACGATCAGCTGTACTGCACAAAACGATCCGCAACCGACACCTGTACCTGTTGATGCCAAACCAATAGCATTGCGGGCCGGTCTTGAAAAACGTGCCAGCCAGGACAATGAATTTGCCATTGACTTGCTGAAGAAAACAATTACCACCACCGGTGAGACAAATGTCTTTGTATCCCCGCTAAGCGTCAGTATTGCCTTGGGCATGGTCTGGAACGGAGCCAACGGAACCACAAAGACTGAAATGGAAACAGCTCTTAAAATGAGCGGCCTGTCAGCAGCAGACATCAACGATTATTACAAAATCATGCAGTCGACCTTGCCGAGTGTGGACCCTACCACCAAACTAAGCATTGCCAATTCAGTGTGGTACAAGACCGGGTTTATAGTGAAACCTGACTTCCTGAAGGTAAATTCAGATTATTACAATGCCTATATCAAAGAACTGGATTTTACGAAAGCTTGGGCGGTGGACACCATAAACAACTGGTGTGCAAAGAAAACCAATTCATTAATTCCAACCATCATCGAGAAGATCCCCTCGAATGCAGTCATGTACCTGATGAATGCAGTCTATTTCAAAGGCATCTGGCGTAAACAGTTCGAAAAGAAAAATACATCAGTGCTCAAGTTTACAAACGAAACAGGGAATCAAGCGGATGTGAACATGATGTACCAGAAAGGCACTTTTGGTTACACAGGAACTGAGACAGCTCAATACCTGGACCTTCCCTACGGGAACAAAGCATTCAGCATGACTGTAATCTTACCTGTTACCAATAAGACAACAGCGGATGTGTTGAATACACTGACAACAGAAAGCTGGAATACCACATTAAGTCATTTCTCTGAACGGGAAGTCATGGTATATTTACCCCGGTTCAAGGTAACCAACAAATTCAAACTCAACGACGAGCTTCAAAACATGGGGATGAAACTTGCTTTCAGTGATTTTGCCGATTTCACGAAAATGACGTCTATCCCGGTACAAATTTCGGAAGTAATCCATAAAACCTACGTCACGGTGGATGAAGAAGGAACAGAGGCTGCTGCAGTGACTTCGATTGGAATGATAACCACTTCTATGCCCGAAATAACCGTTTTCAAGGTTGACAAACCATTCCTGTTCGTAATCCGGGAAAAGAGTACAGGTGTGATACTCTTTATCGGGAAAGTCGGGAATGTAGAGAAATATTAATTCGCTTAACGATATGCTGCTATGAAAAAAATCCTGTTTTTATTTAGCCTGACCCTATTGGCATTGACCGGTTGCGAAAACAAAGTAACCGAGACGGTAACCTATAAGATCAACGAACCTGTCTTTATGGCAACATCAACATTCCGCAATTCAGTAAAAGTGACTGCCGAACCCCATAAGATTACAAGCATTGGCAAAATGTGCTTGTATAATAACTACCTGTACATTTCCGAACCTGAGAAAGGAATCCACATCATAAATAACACTGACCCGGCAAACCCACAGATTATCGGATTCATACAGTTACTGGGAAATGCTGACTTAGCCATCCGGAACGGAATGCTTTATGCCGACTCGTACATTGACCTGGTATGGTTTGATATTACAAATCCTGCCATGCCGGAATTAAAAGGAAGGCTGGATTCTATCTTTCCAACTGCCATGCCTACGATCCAAAATATCTATGGATATGATTATTCAAGTGTTTATTCAGGGAAAAACAACGGAATCGTTATTGGCTGGGAATTAAAAGAAAAGACAGAAGAAGTGACCCACTATACCGGAAGTTGGGAGAAAGGGGGCGCCCTGTATGAAGGAACCGGTATAGCCCTGAATTCACCGGGTGGGAGCAGTAATTCCACCGGAGTAAATGGTTCCATGTCACGGTTCAGCATTTACAACAATTATTTATATTCAGTGATTAACAATTATCTGAACATATTCGACCTGAACAATGTAATCCCGAAGAAAGCAGGGAACGATTTCTATATCGGCAGAAATGTAGAAACCATATTCAGTTACAAAGACAACCTGTTTATGGGAACACCTTCCGGAATGCTTATTTATTCGGTGAAAGACCCTGTAAAACCGGTATTCCAATCTTCTTTATCGCATGTATATGGCTGCGATCCGGTAGTGGTAGAGAATGATCTGGCTTATGTGACCATACATTCGGGCAATTTATGCGGACAGAGCAGCAATGAACTGTTTATTGTCAATGTGAGTGATGTCAAAAATCCAAGGCAAATTGTATCGTACACCATGACCAATCCTAAAGGTCTGGGTATTGATAACGGCAAATTGTTTTTATGCGATGATGGGCTGAAAGTATACAATGTAACCGACCCGCAAACAATTATGTCCAACCAGCTGGCTCATTATTCAGGCATGGATGGGTATGATGTCATACCTCAAAACAATATCCTGATGATGATAGCCAGCGATGGGCTGTATCAGTATAATTATTCCGATATCAATAATATCAAACAAATCAGTAAAATTCCGATAGAGGAATAAAGTTAACCAGCTTTTATCTTTAAATGCAAAATAGAAAAAGAAAATGAGAGTATTAAAATTGAGAAATTACCTTGCTACATTATTGTTGATAATACTCATCCAAAGTTGCGATCAAAATGATGTGACAACGATTGGTGATAAAAATTATCCTACGACCTATAAAAAACTGGATGCCACTACTCTTAATCAAATGCGAACGGACTTTGGCAAGGCCAACCCTTTCCTTAGTACCACAATTACTGATTTTGGTTTTTGTGGATCAACTGAAAATTATATAGCAACTCCATGGCCAACCCGCATTCCTGATTTAACTAAGAAAGAGGCAATCAATGCTACTAAGTTTTTTATTTCTCAAAATTCTACACTTTTAGGAATTAAAACAACTGATGATATAACCTTCTCCAGAGTGGATTCATTTACTATCTACGAAGGAAGTATTAAATGGTATATTTCGTCTAATACACAGAAAATTGGTGGCCTAGAAGTCTCTGACACTTATCTGACTTTCAGTTTGACAAACGGGAAAATAACTTATTGCAGTGGAAATTGGTATCCATATATTTATATCCCTGCTAAAATAAATATAAATGAAGAAAAGGCCAAATCGATCCTGTTAAACAAAGTAGTTTATTTATCGGACATTGCGGGAAGACCCATTCCTATGACCATCACCGCTAAAAGTCTTGAAACTACTGAGTTTTCCAAACTGATATATCCCCTCAAAACTGCAGATAAAATTGAATTACGCGTTGTATGGGTTGTGAGTATTCCTGAGGTATTCTATGTTATTTATCTGGATGTAATGACCGGAGAAATTGTAGGAGGATATCCAACTATAGTGTCATAAGCGAATGGGAGCAGCTCTTCTCAGCATTTTGCGCCACACTGCTGAATACTGGTCACAGGAAACCCGTGGACTAACAACTGGCTGAATCAAGCATTGCCCGTTAGACTATAAAAAAAACAGGAAAGCAATAGACATTGCTTTCCTGCTTTTTTTAAGAGAATTAAGAACGATTATCCGTAGATTATTTTCCCATTTTCATCTTTAAAATCCTCGAAACTTTTGTTGTATTGTTCCATGGCACGATAACTCATAGCCATGCTGGAGAAACCACCATCGTGATACAGATTCTGCATCGTCACCTTACGGGTAAGGTCACTAAACATCACGACACAATAATCGGCACAATCAGCAGCAGTAGCATTCCCTAGTGGGGACATGCGTTCTGAGAAATCAAGCAGACCTTCCATACCCTTCACACCACTACCGGCAGTTGTCACGGTAGGTGACTGGGAAATAGTATTTACACGTACATTGTGTTCACGCCCATAAATATAGCCAAAACTCCGTGCAATGGATTCCAATATCGATTTGGCATCTGCCATGTCGTTATAACCAAACACAGTACGTTGTGCGGCCATATACGATAAAGCTACTACCGAACCGTATTCGTTGATAGCATTCATCTTCTTGGCTACCTGTAGCATCTTGTGGAAAGAAATTGCTGAGATATCAAGTGTTGAAGTTAGCATATCATAATCCAGGTCATCATAAGTCCTTTTCTTACGAACATTTGGTGACATACCGATTGAATGTAATACAAAATCAATTTTACCTCCCAATGCTTCCATTGATTGTGCAAAAACCTGTTCCAGGTCTTCTACACTGGTTGCATCAGCCGGAATTAGTTTTGCGTTCAATTTCTCAGCAAGTTCATTTGTTGTTCCCATACGAACAGCCAGTGGAGTATTCGACAAAGTGATAATTGCACCTTCTTCGACTGCACGTTCCGCCACTTTCCATGCTATGGACATATCGTTCAACGCACCAAACACAATACCTCTTTTTCCTTTTAATAAATTGTTACCCATGTCTTTTTTATTTTTTAGGTCCATTGAATTAAACATCACAGAAATAGAATTGTTTAGATTCAGAACCGAATTTTCAGCACAAAGATACTAAAAATGTGCAATTAATAAAAATGTTTGATTTAACATTCAACCTTTTTTTTCGTTATTATGTTGGACAACATGAATTTAGTTTATTTTATTTATTGTAAGATATCCCTTAAAAAAGTATCATCATTCTATGATAACTATTTTCGAAGACAGATTATTCCTGCTGGTATTGATTTAGGGTATGGGAAGATTACAGGTATTGAATCACCGGATTTGTTTTGGGAAACACTCTGCGAATGAAGCCAGCACACAGCAAAGCACGGCATTCTGAATTGTTGCTTCGTGAAATGGAATGTCGTTTAAAAAGATAGAAAGATCTCAGCAGCGAGAGAGTTCCTATGTTGTATGTGATATAAACAGCAGAGATCCGAATATAACAACGGTGATATTTCAAGGATAAACAGTGTGATGAATATTATTACTTATTCCATCGAATGCATCGGATTAGAAAAGAGTTATGCTCATCCTGTAAAACTGAAAGTAGCCTTCAAAACAGGTTGTTTTGAAGGCTACTTTATGACAGTCAGGTTTTATCCTGTTGATTAGTTCACTTTGAACTTAGCATTTCCGTTTTTGATAAAATCTACTATTTGTTTAGCAGCTGCAATACCGGCATTGATATTTGCTTCCGAAGTTTGGGCACCCATCTTCTTAGGGGTTGCAAAATAACGTCCGGCAAGCTTTTCAGCCATTTCAGTTTCATTTGCAGGTGCAATATCCGTCACATATTTGAAATCAGGGCGTGATGCCATGAATTCAAGGATCTGAGCTTCGTCAATCACTTCCTTACGGGCTGTGTTTACCAGGATTGCTCCTTTAGGCAAGCGGCCAAGCAAGGCTGCATTTATTGATTTTTTAGTTTCAGCGGTTGCCGGAATGTGTAAAGAGATAATATCACAGACAGAATATAATTCTTCCGCCGATTTAACGGGTTTCACAGCATCCTTTTCCATAACAGAGTCGGGACAGAAAGCATCATAGGCATAGATCTCCATACCAAAACCTTTGGCTATGCGGGCTACATTGCGACCAACATTGCCATAAGCATGGATACCCAGTTTTTTGCCCATTAATTCTGTTCCGGAAGTTCCGTTATAGAAATTACGCACGGCATAAACCAACAATCCGAACACCAGTTCTGCCACAGCATTTGAATTTTGTCCCGGTGTATTCATTACACATACCCCGGCCTTGGTGGCTGCTTCCAGGTCGACATTATCATAGCCGGCACCTGCACGGACCACTATCTTCAATTGTTTGGCAGCTGCTAAAACCTCTGCATCAATCAGGTCACTCCGTATAATAATAGCATTGGCATCGGCAACAGCATCCAACAGTTGTTGTTTCGATGTATATTTTTCCAGTAAGGCCAGTTCGAAGCCAGCGGCTTCAATTTCCTGACGGATACCATCCACTGCAACTTTTGCGAACGGTTTATCAGTAGCAATAAGTACTTTCATGTTATTTGGGGTTTGAAAGGTTTGATGTTTGAAAGGTTTGATGTTTGAGAAGTTTGATGTTTGAGAAGTTTGCTGTTCATGTAACTTTTCAAACTCTTCAAACCTTTCAAACACTTCAAACTTTTTTATTTATTTTCAAATTCATTCATGCAATCTACCAGTGCCTGGACACTTTCAATTGGCATGGCGTTATAGATAGAAGCGCGGAAACCTCCTACTGAACGGTGACCTTTGATGCCTACCATTCCACGTTCGTTTGCCAGCTTTTGGAAGTCAGCTTCCAACTCCTGGTATTCAGGTTTCATGACAAAACAGACATTCATGCGTGAACGGTCTTCTTTAACGGCTGTTCCCACGAACATTTTGCTGTTATCGATTGCGTTGTAAAGCAATTCAGCTTTGGCAATGTTTTTCTTTTCCATTTCCACCAAACCACCATTGGCCTTCAACCAACGCAATGTTTCCATAGCACTGTAAATAGGCAATACCGGAGGGGTATTAAACATGGAACCTTCGGCAATATGAATTTTATAATTCAACATGCTTGGGATATAACGGGATACCTTACCCAACAATTCGTCTTTTATAATCACAAAGGCCAAACCGGCAGGAGCCAGGTTCTTTTGTGCACCACCGTAAATCAAGCCGTATTTCGATACATCCATTGGACGTGAGAAAATATCAGAGGACATATCGGCAATCAATGGCACCGGCGAATCAAGGTCCGTAAGGATTTCAGTTCCGTAAATTGTATTGTTTGTAGTGATGTGGAAATAATCCGCATCAGCCGGAATAACATAATTTTTAGGTATAAAGGTATAGTTGGCATCCTTCGAAGAGGCGACTTCAATCACTTCGCCGAAACCTTTTGCTTCTTTCATGGCCTTATTTGCCCAAACGCCTGTATTTAAAAAGGCTGCTTTCTTTTCTAAAAAATTAAAAGGAATCATACAGAACTGCATGCTCGCTCCACTTCCTAAAAATAGTACCGAATAACCTTCGGGAATATTCAGCAATTCTTTGAAAAGCACAACTGCTTCATCGATAACAGCCTGAAAATCCTTTGAACGATGGCTGATTTCCAATACAGATAATCCGGAACCATTAATCTCCAATACCGCCTGTGCTGTCTTTTCAATAACTTCACGGGGTAATATGGATGGTCCCGCACTAAAATTATGTTTCTTCATACTCAATTAACTTATATTTGTTTGATAGTTTTATTTTCAAAATTGGAAGCACAAAAGTACTATTTTTTTTACTTTTGACCATGTAAAAATGTGTTTTTATAATCTTTTGGGTAAGATATTATATAACCATTCACAAGTGACTCTTAAAAATACATTTTTATGCACAATTCCAAAACCCCTGTGCAATAGAATCGGAAGTTATTTCCCGGTAATGATTCTCTTCACTTCATTCAATTTATTCAGGGCGGCAATCGGGGTCAGGTTATTCACATCCAGGTTTTTGATCTCATCACGGATTTGTTCCAGGATAGGATCATCCAGTTTGAAAAAGCTGAGTTGATAGCCTTCCCTGTTTTGGGCAATCTCACCTACCGGTTTGGCAATCCCCGACTGGCGGTTATCTGTTTCCAGCTGCTGCAGTATCTTTTCCGCCCTTTTCACAATGCTCTGTGGCATACCGGCCATTTTAGCCACGTGTATCCCGAAGCTATGTTCACTGCCGCCAAGCACCAGTTTACGCAGGAATATCACTTTCTTATCAATCTCTTTCACCGATACATTGTAGTTCTTGATACGGTGAAACGATTTCTCCATTTCATTCAACTCATGGTAGTGCGTTGCGAACAGTGTTTTTGCCTTGCACGAGGGATGTTCGTGTATATATTCCACAATGGCCCAGGCAATGGAGATTCCATCATAG
>Ga0302210_10001274_pt1 | contig 10714 bp, 7 predicted proteins | sample II_Fen_E3_2_FD_198793 | JGI IMG/M metagenome (GOLD analysis project Ga0302210, IMG submission 198793) | Peat permafrost microbial communities from Stordalen Mire near Abisko, Sweden - II_Fen_E3_2 | ecosystem: Environmental > Terrestrial > Soil > Wetlands > Permafrost | place: Sweden: Abisko... | reverse complement strand
CGGCAGCAAATACCGGCATTTGAAAACATATCTTTCAAAAGATCACCTGTCTGACAGATGGCACTGTCTCCTGCAGAATGTCCAAACTGGTCATTGATCCTTTTCAGATTGTCAATATCGCAGACCAGAGCAGCAAACTGCTGCTTTTTTTCAGAATCTTCCTGATCAAATGTTGCGAGCCATTCCTGCAGGATATTTCTGTTGTAGCATCCGGTCATGGGATCTGTATTGGCCAGATGCCGGAAATGATTGGCCTCTCTTGCCAGTCCCATGGCATAGCGCGTCTTTTTCAGCTCATGGTACGATACAATGAGAACAGTGAGAATGACGCCAATTCCGATAAAATTGCCAACGCCATAATGCGTGAAAAAGTAAAAACGTGTCAGATCCGCGATGGAAAAAACTGCAAGGATCATGGAACAGAGAAAAAGATAAGGATAGGAATGATTATGAAAACGGAGTACTTCCACAGTGTTTTCAAACAGGACTGAAAATACGACTGCCATCAGCAGAATATGACAGAAAGTAAGGGTCTCATAAAAATCACGGATCTGAAAAAGCTGTAGAGAAGAGGCAGTCAGAGCCTCTGCAAATAAGGCGATTAACAGGAACTGGTTCCATCTTTTCCAGCGGACAGAGAAAACGATTAAATAATACTGCATAAAGGTAATGACACTCATCCGGAGAGCAACAAAGGATAATATAGTAATGAAAATACTGTTGCCGGTCACAAACTGCATCAGATGGCATTCCGAGAAAGTCCAGCTGCCCAGCCAGAATAGAAACCATCCAAGATAGAAAAAGGAGGAATCAAAAGAGATCATTTTCCGGGAGCTTAAAAAAAAGACAAGAATGAAAAGACCTGCCAGAATCATCACTAAAGCCAACAATAACCTCCAGAAATAAATAGTAAGAATAGTAAATAAAATAGCAGAATTAGTTCCGAGATAGACCGGAGTATCCATTCGCCTGTAATCCTGATAGGGTGATGTTATTTCTATAGTAATCTTTTTTCCGGCAGAATGAGCAGGGAGACGCTGAATGACCCAGAAACTGCCGGATGTTTTATCGAGATGCCTATTTTTCAGATAAGGATCACTGGACTGAAAGATCAGTTTGTTATCAAGATAAATACTGCATTTTTGGAAGACACAGTATTTTGCAATACTGATGGGAACATTTCCGGTTTGCGGAAGAGTTTTACTGATCCGGATTCCACCAGGTATATTTTCATCCAGAGATGTTGGCAGACTGACTACTCTGGAACTGCCGTCTTTTGAAAAATAAGTCCAGTCCTGCATCAAAAGAACTGCCTTTTCATTGTTGAAAACGTTTTTGGTATGAGGCAGGAAACTGGTATATAGGAGTACTGCAAGGGTAAACAGAACAAGCAGGGCAAACAGGTACCAGATTATTTTTTGTGGCTTTTGTTTCAAATAATTCATAAGAGAACCTTTCGATGACGTAGAAAAGAGTCAGCCATTTTCAGAAAAATAAGAAATTAATATGATTGTATTTTACATGAACTGCTTTCAGACGTAAAGGAAAAGGGAAAAAAGACAGCCGGACAGCTTGAATAATTATAAAATAGTATTGCATTGGCAAAAAGCTTGTGCTAAAATACAACAGAAAAAGTAAAGAAAGAGACTCTTGCCAGAAAAAGTGTCAGGAATACAGCGTCACCGACTGAAAGCGCTGTTCACGGAAACTGATAAAGGGAACACTCCGGAGCTGATTGTCTGAAAAACAGTAGGATAATTCGTGCGCACGCGTTAAGTGCAGGAGAGGACAGAATACCATAATAAATGGGAGTCTGTCAAAGCGGGTGGTACCGCGGATATCACAAGATAATCCGTCCCGGAATACAGTGAATGTATTCCGGGATTTTTTAATTGCATGAAAACGGCAGAATAAGGAGAGAAAAATGGAATTCATTGAAGGCGTGAAAATTTATAACACAATGGAGATCCCGCAGCTGCAGGGAGAGAAAATGGAAGGGGAAACAGTAACAGTCAATGGGGCTGTTCACACCATCCGCGATATGGGAACTGTGGCTTTTGTTGTTCTCCGCAAACGCGATGGGCTTCTTCAGTGTGTCTATCAGCAGGAGCAGGCGGATTTTGAACTCAAAACGCTGAAAGAAGCAGATGCGGTTGAAATTACCGGAACTGTGATCCGGAACGAGAAAGCTCCTAATGGAATAGAAATCCAGCTGAAGAGCATTCAGATACTTTCAGAACCAGTAGAACCAATGCCGGTTCCGATTGCAAAATGGAAAATCGGAACAACACTGGAAACCAATCTTGATCTGAGACCAATCACTCTTCGAAACGTGAGAGAGAGAGCCAAATTCAGAATTCAGGAAGGAATCACCAGAGGATTCCGTGATTTTTTATATGGACAGGGATTTACAGAAATTCATACACCGAAGATCTGCTCCAAAGGTGCTGAAGGCGGAGCAAATCTTTTCAAAATGGAGTATTTCCACAGACCGGCAGTGCTGGCACAGAGTCCGCAGTTTTACAAGCAGATGATGGTCGGAGTATTTGACAGGGTTTTTGAAACTGCACCTGTTTTCCGCGCTGAAAAGCACAATACAAAGAGACATCTGAATGAATATACATCACTTGATTTTGAAATGGGATATATCCATGGTTTTGAGGATATCATGTCCATGGAAACAGGTGTGATTCAATATATTATGCAGCTTCTCGTCTCAGATTATGGCAAGGAAATGAAACTGCTGAATGTTGTGATGCCTCGTGTGGATAAAATTCCGCAGGTGAGGTTTGATGAGGCAAAACGTCTCGTTTCTGAAAAATATAACAGACAGATCCGGAATCCATTCGATCTGGAACCGGAAGAAGAGAGTCTGATTGGCCGTTATTTTAAGGAAGAATATGATGCGGATTTTGTGTTCATTACACATTATCCATCTAAGAAGCGCCCTTTTTATGCTATGGATGACCCGGCAGATACCAGATATACTCTTAGTTTTGACTGTCTCTTCCGTGGACTGGAAATTACAACCGGAGGACAGCGTATCCATGATTACAATATGCTGATGGATAAAATCAGTGCCAGAGGCATGACAGATGAAGGAATGGAAACCTACATGATGGCGTTCAAGCATGGAATGCCTCCTCACGGAGGACTCGGTATCGGACTTGAGAGAATCACCATGCAGCTGCTTGGAGAAGAAAATGTCCGTGAAACCACACTATTCCCTCGTGATTTAAACAGATTGGAACCATAATTCGAAGCACAGAAAAACAGGAGGAGAAAAATGGCAAATTTAATTGATGATGAAACCATAGATTACGTCGGTATCCTTGCAAAACTTGAACTTTCGCCGCAGGAGCGGGAAGACGCAAAGAAGGATATGGGACGTATGCTGGACTATATTGATAAACTGAATGAACTGGATACTTCAGGAGTGGAACCAATGTCTCATGTTTTTCCGGTTACTAATGTGTTTCGCGAAGATGTGGTGATAAACGGAGATGGTTCTGAGGAGTCTCTTAGCAATGCACCGCAGCAGAAAAACAGGATGTATAAAGTGCCTAAGACATTTGACTGATAAAAACAGACGGCCGCATGAGCGGCAGAATGAGAGGAAAAAATGGATATTCTTTCCTGTACGGCTGTGCAGCTGGCAGCCGGAATTAAAGCAAAAGAAATTACAGCAGTGGAGGCCATGCAGGCCGTTCTGCATCAGATTGAGCAGAAAGAGAAAACATATCATTGCTATGTGACAATAGAGCCTGAAAGGGCATTGAAAGAAGCAGCAGAGGTACAACGCAGAATTGAGGCAGGTGAACTGACAGGACCCCTGGCAGGTGTCCCGGCAGCAGTGAAAGATAATATGTGCACTAAAAATATGCTGACTACCTGTTCTTCCAGAATTCTGGGTAATTTTGTGCCGGCCTATTCTGCAGAAGCAGTAAAGAATCTGGAAAAGGCAGGCGCTGTCGTGATAGGAAAAACCAACATGGATGAGTTTGCCATGGGATCCACGACAGAAACCTCAGCGTTTGGTCCTACCTGTAACCCTGTTGATCCGGAACATGTTCCGGGAGGATCTTCCGGCGGATCAGCAGCAGCGGTTGCACTGGGAGAGTGCGTAGTGGCGCTTGGCTCAGACACAGGCGGATCTATCAGGCAGCCTGCATCCTATTGCGGCGTGGTAGGGCTGAAACCGACCTACGGCACCGTTTCCCGCTATGGACTGATTGCATATGGTTCTTCACTGGATCAGATCGGACCGCTCAGCAAAGATGTTGCTGACGCGGCTGCTGTTCTGGAAGCAATAACGTCCCATGACGAAAAGGATTCAACATCCCTGGACAGAAAAAACACTGATTTTACAAGTGCACTTACAGTCGGAGTCAGGGGAATGAAGATCGGTATTCCAAGAGATTATTTCGGAGAAGGTCTGGATCAGGAAGTAAAGGAAGCAGTTCTGAATGCTGCTAAGGTTCTGAAAGAAGCAGGCGCTGAGATAGAAGAATTCGATCTGGGAATGGTAGAGTATGCCATTCCGGCTTATTATACGATTGCAACTGCGGAGGCAAGTTCCAATCTGGAAAGATTTGACGGTATCAAATACGGATACCGGACAAAAGAATTCGAAGGACTGCATAACATGTATAAAAAGACACGTTCGGAAGGCTTTGGCGCAGAAGTAAAAAGACGTATCATGCTTGGCTCCTTTGTTCTGAGCTCCGGATATTATGATGCATATTATCTGAAGGCTCTCCGGACAAAAGCGATGATTAAAAAGGCTTTTAACGAAGCTTTTGAAAAATATGACCTGATACTCGGACCGGTGGCTCCCACAACAGCACCAAAACTTGGATCGAGTCTCTCAGATCCTTTAAAAATGTATCTTGGAGATATTTATACCATTTCGGTTAACCTGGCAGGACTTCCGGGAATCAGTGTTCCATGTGGCAAAGACAGCCAGGGTCTGCCAATCGGTCTTCAGCTGATTGCAGACTGTTTTCAGGAGAAAAAGATGATACAGGCAGCCTATTCGTTTGAACAAATCTATGTCGGAGACAGTTTCTCTTCCAAAAAAGCCGGTTGTGGAAAGGAGAACAGATAAAATGGGAAAGATCTATGAAATTGTGATCGGTCTGGAAGTTCATGTAGAACTTGCAACCAAGACCAAAATTTTCTGTGGCTGTTCCACCGAATTCGGAGGAGCTCCGAACAGTCATACCTGTCCGGTTTGTACAGGTATGCCGGGATCTCTTCCGGTACTGAACAGACAGGTTCTGGAATATGCTATTGCGGTAGGTCTGGCGACAAATTGTGAAATTACCAGATATGCCAAATTTGACCGTAAAAACTATTTTTATCCGGATAATCCGCAGAATTATCAGATTTCGCAGCTTTATCTTCCAATTTGCCGAAATGGCCATGTAGAGATTGAAACGAATGCCGGGAAGAAGCTTATCGGAATACATGAGATCCATATGGAAGAAGATGCCGGGAAACTGGTTCATGACGACTGGGAGGATTGCACTCTGGTGGATTATAACCGTTCAGGTGTGCCTTTGATTGAAATTGTTTCCGAACCTGATATGCGCTCTGCGGAAGAAGTCATTACTTATCTGGAGAATCTGCGGATGCTGATTTCCTATCTCGGGGCATCAGACTGCAAGCTTCAGGAAGGCTCTATGAGAGCAGATGTCAATCTGTCTGTCAGAGAAGCAGGATCTGAGAAATACGGAACCAGAACAGAGATGAAGAACCTGAATTCTTTTAAGGCAATCACACATGCCATTGAAGGAGAGAGGGAGAGACAGATTGAACGTCTGGAAGAAGGAAAAACGATCATTCAGGAAACCAGAAGATGGGATGATAATAAAGAAGCCTCTTTTGCCATGAGAAGTAAGGAAGATGCGCAGGATTACAGGTATTTTCCAGACCCTGATCTCGCACCAATCCAGGTAAGTGAGAAAATGATGGATGCGATCAGGGTGAAGCAGCCTGAATTCCGACCGGAAAAAATGGCGAGATACCAGCAGGAATATGATATCCCGACTTATGATATTGAAATCATCACAGGGTCCAAGCATATGGCTGATATTTTCGAGGAAACAGTTGCTGCATGCGGACAGCCTAAAAAAGTATCCAACTGGCTGATGGTGGAAACCATGAGACTGCTGAAAGAACACGAAATGGATCCGGAAGATATTCATTTTTCACCGGTACATCTGGCGAAACTGATACAGATGATCGATGAAAAAAAGATCAATGGTTCTGTTGGAAAAGAAGTGTTTGAGCAGATTTTTGAACATGACGTGGATCCTGAAAAATATGTGGAAGAAAAAGGTCTGCTGACAGTAAATGACACAGGTGCACTGAAAAAGGTCATTGAAGAAATCGTGCAGAAAAATCCGCAGTCTGTAGAAGATTACAGGAGTGGAAAAGAAAAAGCAATTGGTTTTCTGGTAGGGCAGACAATGAAAGCAATGCAGGGGAAAGCAGATCCTGCGCAGATCAATCAGATTCTGAAAGAACTGCTGTAGAATTTTGTATACAAACTTGTTATGCGAAAAAGCAGCGCAGAAATGAGGAAAAATATGAAACAGATCATACTTGCATCGGCATCTCCGAGAAGAAAGGAGCTGCTTGAGCAGATCGGATTAGAGTTTCAGATCTGTCCTGCTGCCGGTGAAGAAATAATTACAACAGAAGATCCTCCGGAAGCGGTCAGAATGCTTTCATTCCAGAAGGCAGATGAGGTCTGGGACAATCAAAAAGAGAGACAGGATCATATCCTTGTCATCGGAGCAGATACAGTAGTGGCATATGGCGGGGAGATACTAGGCAAGCCAAAAGATCAGGCAGATGCGGTCCGGATGCTGAATATGCTGCAGGGCAGGGAGCATCAGGTCTGCACCGGAGTGACGATGGTCTGGAAAAGTGATGATGGAAAAAAGAATGTATATACATTTCATGTAACCACATCAGTTGTTCTTTATTCTATGACGGAGGAAGAGATTGCAGAGTATGTCAGGAGCGGAGAGCCAATGGATAAAGCGGGAGCCTATGGGATACAGGGAAGGTTTGCAGCATTTGTCCGGTCTGTCAGCGGAGAATACAATAATGTTGTGGGGCTGCCGGTAGGAAGACTGTATCAGGAACTGAATGCGTTTGATCTTCTCATGTTAACTTGAAACTTCCTGAAAAATATACTATGATAAGAGAAATACAGGAGGTAATTCAATGAATAACGCTTATGTGGAATGTCTCGTTGCACAGGAGACATCACCGGTAAAAAAATTTTTGTATATGCTGCTGATGATGCTTACGGTTGCATTTGTGCTTCTTGGCTTCGTTAATCTGATCGCCTTTGCTCTTGCGGCAGTGTTTGGAATTCTGGCTTATTTATTATATCAGCAGACCAATGTAGAGTTTGAATATTTGTATCTGGACAGGGAAGTATCAATAGATAAGATTATTCATAAAAGCAAACGCAAAAAACTCGGATCTTATGGGATAGACCGTATGATAGTATTTGCTCCGGTGCATTCTTATCATCTGGATGACTATAAAAATGTGAAGCTTTCAGAGAAAGATTACAGCATCGGTGTGGAGCAGCAGCCAGACAGACGATATGTGTTTTTGTTTGAAGGGCAGGAAAAACTATTACTGTCTCCTACCCCTGAATTTGTTGCAGCTTTAAAAAATGCGGCTCCCAGAAAAGTATTTACGGATTGACACGGACATGGATGTCTGTTAGAATTTCTTTCAATTATGATAAATGGAACCTGCTGAATCATTTGGCAGGTTTTGTTGTATCATTCTGCAGACAACAATCACTGAGATGATTTTCCGGTTTCGGGGCAGGTGGATGCTGAACCGTACGGAAAGATGATGAAGGAGGACAAAAATGGGTCAAATTATCGGTGAAGGGATTACCTTTGACGATGTACTGCTTGTACCAAGTTATTCACAGATCATTCCGAATCAGGTGGATCTGTCAACATGGCTGACAAAAAAAATCCGGCTGAACATTCCTATGATGAGTGCAGGAATGGATACTGTCACAGAACACAGAATGGCAATAGCCATGGCAAGACAGGGCGGGATCGGTATCATTCATAAGAATATGTCCATAGAGGCACAGGCGGAAGAAGTAGATAAAGTAAAACGTTCAGAAAACGGCGTTATTACGGATCCATTTTCTCTATCTCCAGAGCATACTCTGGCAGATGCACTTTCCCTGATGGCGAAATTCCGGATTTCCGGCGTGCCGATCACAGAAGGGAAAAAACTGGTAGGCATCATCACAAACCGTGATCTGAAGTTTGAGACAGACTTTACAAAGAAAATCAAAGTTTCTATGACGACGGAAGATCTGATCACAGCAAAACGCGGAATTACTCTTGAAGAAGCAAAGGTGATTTTGGGAAAAGCCAGAAAAGAAAAACTCCCGATTGTGGATGATGATTATAATCTGGTAGGTCTTATCACCATTAAAGATATCGAAAAAACAATCAAATACCCTCTGGCAGCAAAAGACGGACAGGGAAGACTGCTTTGCGGAGCAGGAGTTGGTATCACAGCAAACGTACTTGAGCGTGTTGCAGCACTGGTAGACGCTAAAGTTGATGTGGTGGTGTTGGATTCAGCACATGGGCATTCAGAAAATGTATTGAAATGCCTCAGCATGATCAAAGAGAAGTTCCCTGATCTTCAGGTGATTGCAGGCAATGTAGCAACAGCAGATGGAACGAAAGCACTGATTGAAGCAGGAGCCGATGCAGTCAAGGTGGGAATTGGTCCCGGATCGATCTGCACAACACGTATTGTTGCCGGAATCGGTGTTCCACAGGTGACGGCGATCATGGCTGCATATGAAGCAGCCAGAGAGAGCGGAATTCCGGTTATTGCTGACGGCGGTATAAAGTATTCCGGAGATCTCACTAAGGCGATCGCTGCAGGCGGAAGTGTATGTATGCTGGGTTCTATTTTTGCAGGATGTGATGAGGCACCCGGAACATTTGAACTGTTTCAGGGCAGAAAATATAAGGTTTACCGTGGAATGGGGTCAATTGCCGCAATGGAGAACGGATCAAAAGATCGTTATTTTCAGAGCGATGCCAAAAAGCTTGTGCCGGAAGGCGTGGAAGGTAGAGTTGCCTATAAAGGAACAGTGGAAGATACTGTATTTCAGCTGATGGGAGGACTGCGTTCCGGAATGGGATATTGTGGAACCAGAACAATTGAAGAGCTGAAGCAGAATTCACGGTTTATTAAAATTTCAGCAGCAGCTTTGCGTGAAAGTCATCCGCATGATATCCATATTACCAAAGAAGCACCGAATTATAGTGTGGAAGATGATAAATAATTTTTCTGGGGGTTCTGCGTAAGCAGAGCCCTTTTTGCATTAGAGAAACTACGGAAACCGGAATGCGGAATGGTAGTTTTCTGAGCAGGCGGATGAACCGGAGGGGAGAATATTCTGTTGCGCGTCAGCTTATTACTATGATACAATAATAATAATTTTGGGTATTTGATTACTTTTCAAATCTTGAGAAATAATGCCGTGGAGGAGATTATTTTGAGTGAATGGATGCCGGAAGAGCATATGGGTGAAAACCCTTTTTTCTATCAGAATATGATGGATAATGTCCATTTACAGAAAATTCAGGACCGGATCTGCTTTGTAGGCAATGTTTTTGGGTTTTGTCAGGATGAAGAAGGAAAGCAGCTGACAAAAGTATCCGGAGCACCGGAAGAAACAGATCTTTTATTCCATTATATAGATCTGGAACAGTGTCGTGATATCTGTCAAAGAGTACATTCCAGTGCGCTGGAGGATATTCAGGTGGAGGATACACCTTTTTCCTGGCTGAAAATAGCGGTTGTGGATGTGAAAACAGAAGGAAAAGCTTCTGCTCGAACATGGTGCTTTTGTGCTGTTTTATCTGATCAGGACCAGAACCAGGAGATTCAGGAAGCAGGATTTCATACAGTGATAGAAACTGCTCGTTTTGAAAAATTTCTGGATGCTTTTATTGATATTAGCCGGCTGATACTCGACAGTGATGCATCCCGGTATAGTGCGGAAGCAGAAATAAAGAGAAGCAAGTCAGCGGAGCAGGAAATGGAAACTACGCTGAAACGACTGGGGGCGACTACGGAAGTGGTCCAACTCCTGGATTGTGATGAAGCAATTGAGCTGATCATGGCAGACTTTCTGAAAGTGGCAGGAAAATTTCTGCTTGTCAGCAAAGCGCAGATCTACCGGTTTCATCCGCAGGATGATCAGACAGATATTCTGGCCGAGTGGAACAGCAGCGAGGAAGACCGGCAGGAACTGAATGTTTCAGTGGAAACCGTGAGCAGAAAAGCTTTCTGGAATCAGGAAAAAACAGTTGCTATTTCCTCTAACGCTAATTTATCACTGCAACAGCAGAATGAGATGGCAGCCAGCAGGATTCGCGCTGTGGCATCTGTACCGATTTATCTGAATCAGAAAATCAGTATGTATGTCTGCTTTTACGAAATCAAAAATAACCGTGTCTGGTCAATTGACGAGATCCGATATATGAAGGATGCTGTGAAAATCCTACAGTCAGTGATCACAAGACGCATTCAGAAGAATTCTCTGGCGGGTTCCTATGCATCACTGGAATCAATACTGGATAATGTGGGATGCGGAATGTTTGTATGGGACAGTGAAACGAACCAA
>Ga0302210_10001272_pt1 | contig 10721 bp, 3 predicted proteins | sample II_Fen_E3_2_FD_198793 | JGI IMG/M metagenome (GOLD analysis project Ga0302210, IMG submission 198793) | Peat permafrost microbial communities from Stordalen Mire near Abisko, Sweden - II_Fen_E3_2 | ecosystem: Environmental > Terrestrial > Soil > Wetlands > Permafrost | place: Sweden: Abisko... | reverse complement strand
TTTATCAGGCTGTTCACAAATACGATCCCATTCCGCATAAAGCGCATTGACATCAATATCTTCATTCGGTGAATAATTATAATCTTCAGGTACCGTATTTACACGATTGGATACACCGGTAGCATCCAACGCTTTACTAAATATTGAATATTGAGGATACTTTGCCAAGAAGCCTGAAAGCTTTAAGTCGGAAGGCTCCAACACAGCATCTACTTCGTGCACAACTCCGTTATAAGCTTCAATATCTTTAGTCAGAATCGTTGCTACGTCATTTAATATATAAGTACCTAGGGTATCAGCAATATAAATTGTCTTATCATACATATTAGGATCAGAAATTTTCTTTGTAAAATTCTTACTCTCATAAAGTATTGCAGACTTCGTTGCATTGATAATATGCATTTTCGCAATGACAGAAATTGCTGAGTCGGCTTTTACCTCGCCCCAACCTGCTAACATTTCATCGAACGAATTAAAACCGTACTTTTTATAATAAGCTTTCATCGCATCGTTATTAGGTGCAAAGCAAGTAAAAGAACCATACGAATTGAGCAAATTATTGAGTGTAGAAGTAGATTCATCACTCACTTTGCAACGCTTTAGTATCGCATAATACTCACTAAACTTTTCGGGACGATTTTCCAAATAATTGGCAACCGTTTCACCAGTAAAGGTGTAAGCTTTGTCGGAAGATATATTATCATTCTGACACGAGGTTAAACCCACCAGAAGCAGGGCGGCAAGGACGCCAAGCGCCCTGCCCCTCTTCAATAGGTTGTACTTTGTTAATAATCTCGCTTCCATGGCTTAGTTTTTTTCAATATTGTCAGACTCAGACTTATAGTAAGGGTTCTGCACTAATTTTGAATTACGCTTCATCTCATCACGATAGAAAGGCCAATAAAGCGCATCCATCGAATTCAGACGAGAAGTAACCAAGCCATCGCTCAATTTAGTTGTTACAAAGTTCGCTACATAGTTTGCATAACCAGATGCACTCACTTTGTATTTACGACGAGCTGCACGCAAAAGATCGAACCAACGCTTTCCTTCGAACAAAAACTCTCGACGACGCTCTGCTAAACACAATTCAGAAAGATTGTCGTTTGTAATTGAAGTAGTAATAAATTTCGTTTTGTTAGAACGATTATAAATTGTACCTATGTCTGAAAGAGCTCTACCCATATTTACTGCATAGCCAATTGAATCAATTTGCGAAGGATAAACTATTTTACCATTTGCATCTTTTGTTAAATGAGCCTCATTTTCTTTCTCAATACGGGCCTCTGCTCTCATTAAATAAATATCAGCCAAACGGTAGAAAATCCAACTAGGATAATTATCTTTAGCATCTCCATCATTACTGCTAGATGCAACTATTGTCGGCATATATTTATTTATATAATACACATCAGCTCCAGTTGAAGTACGTGCACTAGTACTATAAGTATAGCGTTGATCATTGTAACCTGTTGCATCACTTGTTTTTGCTACATTAAAAACCGTTTGCTTATCCAAATAACCTGCATTCAGTGTATATTTATCTTGCTGACCTACATACATAGAAGTCGTCACATAAGCAAGACCATCATTGCTACTACTCGTACCATACCATTTATTTATCGTTAAATAACTGTTATTCTTCGTGTCATTATTCTTCGGGTCCTGCACTCCAGCCGTACTAGAGCTAGAATATAGTGCAAAGATATCTTCGGTTGAGGCAGAAGAAGAGGCTGAGAATACACTTAGAAAAGTTTTACACATGCTTAATGTAGAAGTACCAGATCCAGTATAGATGCTAGAAGAAATATTAGCAGTATCGGCTGCTGCAAAGACTTCATCACAAAGGTCAATCACGCGATTGTAAGTAGTTGTATCCGTCGTCACATTTTGTATATCGGGATCAGAAGCTTTCCAAAGTAAGACATCGGCTAGCAACGCAGAAGCAGCATTACGCGTAATGCGGAATTTTGTTTGATCGACTCCACTAGAGGTAGGGAAATTGGTTCTTGCATTTGAATGAGCAATTTCAAGATCTTCAATTATTTTAGAAAGGACTTCTGAACCGGGAGTTGCTGCAATCTTTAGCTCTTGTTCGTCGTCTACAGTAGGTTCTGTTATATAAGGTACTTCCTTAAACGTACGAATCAGATAAAAATAGCAAAGTGCACGAACGGTGCGTGCTTCAGCTACATTGGCAAGCATTTCAGAGGTGGTATAATCAGCATCTTGTCCACAAACATCTGGAGCATACTTAATTACATAATTCGCCAAATTGATTACATTATAAACAGAGGACCATGAGGTAAGTGAATTTGTTTCAAGGATACTACTCATACTAACACTTTTATAGAGTTCATACGTAGCACTATAATCAGCCTTCTTACTATCATTCTGAAGTAAGTTATCTGAACGAAGTTCTCCCCAAGCCATCACACGCTCCATAAAATCATTCTGTATCATACCACGATACATCGAGGCTACCACAGCTTCTACATCGCTTTGATCTTTCCACATATCTTCTGCAATAATAGAAGTTTGAGGCTTCAAATCTAGCCAATCAGAGCAAGAACTAAGGGAAGCAAGTCCTAGCACCGCAACCGGCATCAATACTATATTTTTGATTAATTTATTCATCTTGATATTCGATTTAAATTAGAATCCTACAGAAATACCACCAGTGAAATATTGCGAACGAGGAGTTTTACCACTGTCGTAAGAAATACCACTACCACTATAACCCACCTCAGGATCCACTCCTGTATACTTGGTGAAGCACCATAAATTATTCATCGTAAAATAGAAACTCAATTGAGTTAGATAATATTTCTTAATTAATTTAGGATCAATTGCATAATTCAAGGTAATATACTTAATACGCAAGAAAGAACCATCTTCTACATAACGATCTGAGCCCAATGAATTATAACCTACTCCATAAAGAGCACGAGGCATCTCGGTTACATCACCCTCTTTTCTCCAACGCCAGTTGATAGAAGCACACTGATTATAAGAGTCACGCATACTTTCAAGATTCAAGCGAGCGAGATTTACTATAGAGTTTCCATAACGGAAGTTGCTGAATATATTCAAGGTTAATCTCTTGTATTTAAATTTCACGCCAAAACCTCCATTAAAATCAGGATTTGAATTTCCCAAATAAACAATATCAAGAGCATCGATATTACCATCGTGGTTAATATCCTGATAAATAGCATCTCCACCTTGGAAAGCCCATTGGTTTGCATCTCCATAATGGTAATACATTTGCTTCGGTTTGCCAGTTTCATCGAAAATTACACCGCCTTGTGCATCGCGTGCCACAGGTTCACCTTGATAAGTCTTAGTACCATTTTTACCATTAGGATCTTTATCAGAATAATAATTATACTGATATACTCCTTTATATTTGAAGCCATAAATAGAACCGAACGAATTGCCGATCTGTACACGTTGAAGATAAGTTCCATTCTTATAATCGAACTCTGTATTATAACTATCTAATACAGATGCATCCAAATCCTTAATCGTATTGATATTATTGGCTATGTTGAAATTAAAGTCAACCGTAAAATCACCAACTTTCAACAAATTATTGGTATATAAATTTAACTCCCAACCTTCATTGTCAATTCGACCCGAATTTTTCTCATCGTAAGAGCTAAAACCAGAAGAAGTAGGAATAGCAAAAGCTGATAAAAGATCCGTTGTTTTCTTGTAATAATAGTTGAAGTCACCACCCAATTTACCATTCCAAAGTTCAAAGTCACTACCTGCATTCCATGATTCCGATCTTTCCCATTTTAAAGAAGTAAGTCGAATATTAGCAGGTTGAAGTCCGGCAGTATTAATATAACCTGAATTACTTGAATATTTACTGTAGTGTAGGTATTCACTATCAGGTTGTTTACCTGACACACCCCAAGATGGACGAAGTGAAAACATGGTTAACCACTTATTCGACCATTTCATCCAATCTTCATCGGAAACATTCCAACGAATAGAAACACCAGGGAAACTACCCCACTTATTACTCTTACCAAATTTAGTAGAACCATCACGACGATAAGTGAAATCCGCATTATATTTTGACTTGTAAGAATAGTGCGCATTAGCAGTAAGTCCCATATTACGCCATTCACCAGGGCCTGAACTAAGACCACTCAAATAAGTACCGGCTGAAGCCGACTCCATACCCACAGGCAAACGGTCAGAAGCAATTGTTTGGCCGGAATTACTTCCCCAAGCTACTTCATAAGCACCATACAACATTAAAGAATGATCAGTATTCGAAAATTTAGGCTGATAAGTCAATTCCTCTTTATTCGTAATACCCATACTCTTATATTCATAGTAAGTAGCCGAAATATCTTGATTGGACCAAAGTTGGTCGCTCAAGGCTTTCGGATAGTATTTATCTGAGGAGTTATTACCCACATCAAACGATATAAAACTTTGCAAACGAAGCATAGAAGAAACCTCAGGATCCAAGAGATCGTATTGCAAACGGAAAGTAGGAATAATACGATATTCCTGTGAATTGCTCTTCGCCAATTTTGCAGAAGCAACAGGATTTACCATACCGTCTTGCGCTCCCAAATCAAGTGCAGATTTATCGGCAGCTGCACCATAAGCAAAGTACTGACCGGTATCGTTTCCGTTTGCATCCTCTTGATAGACTGACGCATTTGGCATTTTCTGATACGCAATGTTTAAAAGATCATCATAATTCTTATTCTGATCGGTAAACGTAAATGAAAACTCCGTAATAAACTTGATACGCTTTGACACCAAATAATCAAGATTCATACGAGATGAATAACGATTAAGAGTCTGTTTGATAACAGTACCTGTTTGATTATAATAACCACCAGATACACGAAAACGAGCTTTTTCACCACCACCGGTTACAGTGATATAGTGGTCGTTAGTTTGACCATATTGAGTAACAAGATCTACCCAATCGGTATTATCATTGAACTCATTATAGTTTTTATAAGTCTGATCGTAGTTCAAAGGCGTTTTATCAGCAGAAGCATCGGAGCTATTTGCATTAAAAAGAGCCTCTTTCATAAACATTGTATATTCATCACCATTGAGCAGCTTATAACCTTGTGGTTGCCAAGCCCCTGAATAGCGATAGGTATATTGTACCTTCGTTTTACCGCGTACACCTTTTTTAGTAGTAAACTGTAAAACTCCATTTGAACCTCGAGAGCCCCAGATTGCAGTAGCTGAAGCATCCTTCAAAACGTTAATCTGGTCAATATCATCCGGAGAGATTTGCAATAATTCTGCAAACTGATCATTAGTAGCATTAGCAAAGTCAAAATCGGAACTCACATTGGCTGAGAAGATTATTCCATCCACCACAATCAAAGGCTGTGTATTTCCGCTTAACGAAGAAACACCACGCAAACGCATGTTCATGCCACCACCAAGGTCACCGGAAACTCCGACAATATCAAGACCGGCAATACGTCCTTGTAATGCATCGTCAATAGATGCAACTGATAAGCCTTCAAACTCTTTTGTACTAATAGTTTGCATAGCCATTGAGACCTCGCGATCCGGAATATTAAGTCCTCCGGCACTCTTTGTCTTATTAGCTTTTACAATAACCTCTTCTAAAATGTGATCCTCTTTCAATTCCACTTGAAATACACGAGTAGAACCAATAAGCAGTTTTTGACTGGTATAACCCACATAATTAAAGCGGAGAGAATTCTTTGGATCTTTAATTTTCAAAGAAAATTCGCCGTTCATATCCGTAACTGTAGCTGTCCTGATACGATCTGTGTTGTCCATCTCGACCACACTTACTTGCATCAATGGGCCTTCCGCTTGCGATGTAACCGTACCACGTACTATGTCACCTCCCTCTTGTGCCAACAAGTGCGTAGAGCACAAGAGCGCAAGAAGCAATACATATTTTAGTCGTTCTTTCATAATATAATAATGTAATAAATTGCTTATTTAAACTGCGTTCTTATTCCATTCTCTCTTGCAGAGAAGAACAGCGGTGCATTAATACCATGAATTACCACATAAGAAGACTGAGCGATAGTAGTTGCAGTACCGGCCGTACTACCCAATGTTAATTTGCCATCAAAAACATATTCACGTGCCTGCAGATTCGATAAATCCGTATCATAAACAGAAGCTATTTCCTTATTTGGATCGGTATCATTTATTGATTCTACCTTCATTGTTCCTCCAGTAGTTACCTTCAGCTGATAGAATATTCCAGCTTCGCTGTTAAAGGCCTGCGATTTATAATCACCGCCTGTACCATCGGTACAAATAGAATTATCTTGGAAATGAGTACGAATAAAGCCCATAATTTGTTTGGCCTTTCTCTTTTTCTCGGATACATCTGTTAAAGCATTAACTTGATCCCAAGTTGGAAGTCCTTGTTGGTAAGCTTTCTCCATAGCTGCATTGTTAGGTGCATAAAGTGTATAGTTATAGCTACTTAAGAAGCCAACACGCTGACCACGACTTACTGAAGAAGTTGTATTATTTACCACTAAAGGCTGGTACAATTTTAGAGAATCGGGCTTCGATGCAAATTCCACATCCGAAAGAGTGCTATCGTTACCTAACATTAGATCTGTAAACTCGCTAAAATCAGAATAATTCTGTAATATTTGAATAACTGAATTTAAAGTAGGCTGAATAGGCTCAGTCAACTGGCAAGTCATACCATTACCTAGTTTTGTTTGGTCATAAAGTACTTCTACAGAAGGAAGTTCAATGCCTGCTGTTTTTTGCATTTCCAAGTTACCTCCAGAATACACATTAGCACCTTGGGCAAACGAAGTTACATAAACCATACCTCCACCTTTTGTTTTATACCAACCGCCATGCGACCAGTCGGCATCATTCATAACCACAATACAGTTTTCTAGAATATCTTTCAGCAAGGATGCTTGAAGAGTAGTACCAATAGCGGTACTCTGTATTGTACTTATACTTCCATCTTCCTTCATTATCTGAGGGGTAGAAGTCACGGCAGAGCCCGAATAGCCAAAGGAAATACGACGCCAACTTTTATCATCTGACTGATAAGAAGGATCGCGATAATTGGAAAGAGCTGTATTAGTAGGTGCAAAAAATGAAAAATCACTTTCCATGTTGTTCAAATACACCTGATAACCTTTAGGTATGTAGGTTGATTTATCGGTATTAGTAACCGCATAATTCATAATAGTAAGAGCCTCTACATTTAAACAAGGTGCAAATACCGATACATAAGCATCGGGAGTATACACTTGGTTTACAACATAAATTACACCATTATTAGTAATAACCGTTTTAAGCACATCCGACTTAGATATTTTTTGCTCACGACCTCCATCATTTAAAACCTTACCAAAGACAGAAGGAAGTGCTCCAAAGAAAGAGGATTTCATATGGTTATTTAAAAGCACTGCCAAAAGTTCCTCGGGCACATCAGCCCAAGTAGGATATTTGCTACTTGGCATAACAAGTTGACCAGTGGTCGATTTTCGCCATTCATTCAAAGCACCTGTAGTAGGAACAAATATTGCCGGCATATCCTGTTGATAATTTGATTCTGCTGCATAACGATGCCATGAGGGATCGAACGAGATAAGCGACATTTTAGTACCTGATGAGTCGGTTCTATATGAATAAACGTTATTTGCTGTAGCTGAAGTAGAACCACTAGAGGCATCATCCGAGAAGAAAGCCTTACGGTAGGTTGTTATACCATTTGAAACACTTTGAGCTACAGGCATCGTATAGCGATCCAGCAAAGCACTAAAGAGTGAAACATCAACTACATTTGGATCTGCTGAAGTATTCATATCAACTGACGAATTCTTAATTTTCTTAAGCTCCATATCAAGATTATCGGGAGCTACAAGAAGATCCTTCATCACATGCACATATCCATTCTGACAAGTGATATCCTGCTCAATTACAGGATCTCCAAATATATAAATATTAGCAACATCACTTACTCCAAAAAGGAATTTAACATCTTCATCTGTCACACTTTTATTACTCCGCAAATCGCTTGGGAAATGTACCATACAAGCTTCGTCAAATTCAGAGAAAGAGAATCGCACTGTATCCTGATTTGAATTCGTACGAATTGCATTCTTTTTTAAATTACTCCAAGAAGTGCTTCCAATTGGGCCGGTAGGTAGATTGTTAATAGCTTCAGGACCCACATAGACAGTGATTGAATCCACGGGAGTCGTAGAATTCGCACGCCGCAATGCAACAGGGGTACCTGTTCCGGCGGTTCCAGCGGCTAAAGATACCGTAGAAAGTTTCTCACCTAGATAAGCACTATTCAACATCGCACTTTTCAGCAACCATTTTTTCTGAGATTTACTCAGCTGCTCATAGCTTTTTACACCCCAACTGTTATCGGAAGCAAAGAACCGATTCCAAGAGGCATCATCTGCTACAAAGAGGGTTTTACTACCCGTTTTACTCAACACCGAGGCATAGTCAAGGTCGTCGATCAAACGAAGTGTGTACTTGAAGTTTCCCCTGTTTCCTAGTTCTCCATAGATACTAGATCCCAGCCAACTTGGATACGAGTTCTCCAGAAGATCATCTTGACAGGAACTCACAATCATTCCTGTACCGACCATCAGCATCGTCGCAAAAGCCAAGTTAGAGCACAAACTGCACAATCTTGTTCTCATTTGTTATAAGATTATAATTAATAATTTTGTTTTGTTTTCGCAATATCTGTTTTATACTTTTGGTGTGATAAGAACACACGTCAAAGCATACAGCGTGCAAATATAGAATAAAATATGCAAATAACGTTACTCTTTACATATCTTTTTTTTCTCTTTTTTAAGAAACCTGCCGCAAAACATGTTTTTAACATAATCCACAGTGAGAATGATCGACTTTTACGCACACGTACTATACAACAAGCCACTTGTTATATGACGTTTTTTCTCCTTTGTGGGAACGCAAAATTAACACAAAATGTGCCTAGATATTGGATTTAAAGGCGGTATAATGTAAATATATTATCCCGCATTTATTTATTTTTCTGTGGGTAAGAAACTCTTGGATGATACATACTTCTTAACTTATCAGAGAATACATTTTTAACATTTCGGATCTCTCTAAATGTTAAATCGCACTGATTAAAGAAACCTTCTTCTACTTGAGAATCGATAATCTTATTCACCAAATTAACAATTGACTCATCTGAATAATCTTCCAGACTTCTAGAAGCTGCTTCTACAGCATCTGCCATCATAAGAAGAGCGGTCTCTTTAGAATAAGGATTTGGACCAGGGTATGAAAACAACTTTAAATCAGGACTTTGCCCTTCATTTTCATTCATCCAAGAAATCAAAAAATAGCGCGCTGAACCTAAACCATGATGCGTACTAATAAAATCTTTAATTGATTGCGGAAGAGCATATTTCTCGGCCAAATTCAAACCATCGCAAACATGATTTATTACAATTTTAGCACTTTGTTCATAAGGAAGCTGCTTATGCGGATTGACATTACCTTGATTCTCTGTAAAAAACATGGGGTTGTCAATTTTACCAATATCGTGATATAAGGCTCCCGTTCTTGCCAATTGTGCATTTGCCCCTATTTTTGTAGCAGCCGCAGCTACTAAATTACCGACCTGAATGCTATGATTGAAAGTTCCGGGGGCTTCTTCTGATAACCTGCGAAGAAGAGGTGTGTTTGTATTGGAAAGTTCTAGGAGGGTTACATTGGATGTGAAACAAAATAATTTTTCCATTGCAAAAAGCAACGGATAGGTAAACAGGAGCAATGCTCCATTAATTAGAAAATTCAAATACATGTTTAAATTTAACGAAGCAATCTCATTTTGTTGCATCAGTTCTAAACTAAGATTTAAGAAAGAATAGCTCAACAACACCATAAGTGCGACGCGATACAATTGTGAACGTTGCGATAGCTCACGTAAGCTATAAATAGCTACCATACCTGTAAGCAATTGCAACAAAATAAATTCATGTGGATAATGCAAACTTATAGAACATATCAATACAGTGGTTACATGTGCCAAAAATGCTGTACGTGAATCGAGCAATACATGCAAAATAATTGGCAACATTGCAAAAGGGATTACATACACATTTATTAAATTCCGCCCCACCAGCAAGGAAGAAAGTATCGAAAAAAGTGTGATGAGGGAAAAGATAAGCAACATCCTGCTACGACGCTTCATATAATCAGGCCGATAAATTAAAAGATAAGCTACAAAGGCCGCAAAAAATAGCGACACAAAAATAATCTGCCCACCTAAAATTACAAACTGCTCATTATTTCGCCCTGTATGTTTCACAGAAGCCTGACGAAGTGATTCTAGAATTAAGAAGGTCGGTTTATCTACAATTTCCCCACGATCTATTATTTTCTGCCCAGTTTGCTCAATACCAATTGCGTAAGAGGCCGAAGCAAGCAGTTCTTCTTTTGCAGAAGTCGATTTCAAAGAATCGTACTTTAGACTAGGTTGTAGATAAGCGCCCAAATCGCATTGCCTTAATATAGCATAAGAAAAATGAAGTGTGTCTTGATGCATTAATTCTTGATAAGCCGTTTTTAAAGTATACAATGATTTCAATGATGTAGGCACAGCGGTTTGCTCATGCATAATCATTACTTCACTCACATGTTGACTCTGAAGACGATGATACACATCACCATCGATTATGCCTTTTGCATAAATA
>Ga0302210_10001265_pt1 | contig 10759 bp, 8 predicted proteins | sample II_Fen_E3_2_FD_198793 | JGI IMG/M metagenome (GOLD analysis project Ga0302210, IMG submission 198793) | Peat permafrost microbial communities from Stordalen Mire near Abisko, Sweden - II_Fen_E3_2 | ecosystem: Environmental > Terrestrial > Soil > Wetlands > Permafrost | place: Sweden: Abisko... | reverse complement strand
TAGTCATACTCATATGATTCGCGATAGGGCATCTGTCCAAAACAGTCATTTAATTGATACATTGCCAATGTTCTAATAAAACGAACCTCTGCAATATACTGTTTTACTTTATCGGTTTGGGTAAGCTTTTGCATGTAATTCAAAGCTACATTACATCGGGTAAAACCTATCAGGTAACTATTCCAGGTATTTTTGATATACCCGTTTGATGCTGTATAATCATGTGTAAAAATAGTGCGATAGTCAGCACTATTCCAGTTTGCACCACGTGTTGGAAAAACCACTTCGTCCGTACAGGTTTCTTGTACCAGCCAACCGGCACCTCGACTTTGCAAATCGCGTAGAAAAGCATAGGCTGGTGCCACTAACATTTCTACATTAGTTGAATCTGACACTATGGATGAGCCGCTTACCTCATCTAAAATATTTTCTTTCAAGTCTGTACAAGCTGCAGAGCCCAACAAAAGAAAAGTCAGAAATATATATATCTTTTTCATAAATTTATCTCTTTAATTAGTTATTATAGCTCTAAATTAACTCCAACTGTAAAGGTCCTTGCTTTTGGGTAACTTGTCCAACCAATTCCCATTGCAGGTACACCATTCGAGCTGCGTGTGGCATTTACTTCAGGATCGTATCCTGAGTATTTGGTGAATGTGAGTAAATTTGTTCCTGAAACGTAGACTCTTAAACGGTTAATATACTTTTGGCTTGCCAACTTAAAGGTGTAACCAAATGTTGCATTTGATAGTCTGAGGTATGATCCATCTTCGATAAAACGACTCGAATAGTTCAACACATTACTTGTTGCTTCACCCGAAGCAACAGCTGTAGCAGTAGTGTTCCAACCGCTTCCAAACATGGTCATTTGATCGATGATATTTGCTAAGTTGTTATAAACATCATTGCCTTGTACACCATTAAAATTTAAGCTTAAATCAAATTGTCTCCAGGTTAAATTGGTTCCAAAGTTATATGTAAAATCTGGTAGCGCATTTCCAATTACCCCTTCTAGATCGACTCCATTGGCATCTTTTGCAAAAACACTTTTTCCTGAAGAGTCAAAGCCCAAGAAAGTTTTACCCCAAAACGTACCCATCGATTCATTATTCACAATATATTGTGATGGAGTTCCGGTAATCCCAGGACCACTCGGATAGCCTGTTGGTAATTTCGATATCGTCATGTTTTTGACTTTGTTATCAACTTTTGAAAAATTGATATTTGCAGACCAATTAAAATCTTTGGTATCTATGATTACAGCATTTAGCGCTAATTCTACACCCTTATTTATGATATTCAGATCTTTATTTGTCCAAACCAGATTTGCCGGAGTAGGCATAGTTGCTGCAACTTGCATTTGAACATCAGTCGTGTTTTTGTAAAATAAATCTACAGTTCCACTAAGTCTTCCTTTCAATATTCCAAAATCAGCTCCCCAGTTGTATTGGGTTGTTTTTTCCCATTTAATATCAGGATTTGGTGTTCTTATCAGCGTATACCCGGGAGTTATAGTAGATCCGCCATTCAGCACAGCACCAGTAACTGTACCAAGGGTTTCACTCGCTATTTTAGAAGTAATTTCCTGATTTCCGGTAATACCTGCACCTAATCGCATTTTTAGATTACTGAATATATCTAACTGTTTAATGAAATTTTCTTCTGACATACGCCAGGCAACAGCGGCCGAAGGAAAATATCCGTATTTATTATTGCTACCAAATTTAGTGGAACCATCTGCACGGAAATTTACAGTGAACAGATATTTATCCAGCAAATTATAATTTACACGTCCAAAAAACGATTGTAATTCATTAACCGTAATATCTGATGATGCACTCACTTGCGTATATTTCCCCAAAGCTAATTCATTCAAATTATCAACAGTACTTTTTGCAAAACCGGTTTCAGTCATTCCGTACGAATAAATTCTGAATTTCTGATACGATTGTCCGACAAGCAGATTAAACTTATGAGCGTTGTTCAGTTTGAAATCGTACGTAAGGTAGTTTTCAATCATTGAATTCCCAAGTTCAACATTGTTTATAGTTGCAGTACCTTTGTCAGTCATATACGATAATTGAGCATCCTGAGTAACTTTACGAGTTGCTTTTGATTGATCTACCGACATGTTTACCTTGTAATTCAACCCTTTCATTATATTTAAAGTTGCTGATATATTGCCTAATACACGGTCTGTTTGGGTATTGTCATTAGTCAGATTGATCATAGCAACAGGATTTCTAACTTGGTCTGACACCTGATAGTAGGTTCCATCAGCATTATAAACCGGATAGGTTGGATTCAGTTTAAGAGCTGAAAGTAATAAGTCCCCTTCAACACCCCCGCTTTCACCAAGTGGAGCACGTTGATCGTTTGTGCGAGCAGCAGTCAAACCAACGTCAATAGTTAACCTATCATTCAAAGTTTTGGTAGATATATTTAAACGTCCGGAGTATTTTTCCATACCCGTTTTTAAAATGATACCATCCTGATTCATATAGTTTAACGAAGCGCGATAGTTAGAGCTTTTATTTCCACCACTCAACGATAAGCTATGGTTTTGAGAGTAGGCTGTACGAAATATTTGGTCTTGCCAGTCAGTATTTGAACCAAGATCGGCAGCTGCTAATCCAAGTTTAGCACGGGCAGCGTTGTACTCACTAGCGTTTAAAACCGGATATTTAGAAGGTAATTCAGATATTCCTACATAAGATGAATAAGAAACTTTTGTTTTCCCTTCTTTCCCTTTTTTAGTTGTAACTATAACTACTCCATTTGCTCCTCTTGATCCATAAATAGCTGTTGCAGAAGCGTCTTTCAGTACATCTATAGACTCTATGTCATCAGGATTAAGAAAGTTTAAAGGATTTTTAGTTGAACTGGAGCCAATGCCCGATGTCGAAGCGCCTGATGGTTGTACATCTGTAATATCTAATGGAATACCATCTACAACGTACAACGGTTCCTGACCTGAGCGGATAGAGTTTGCACCGCGTACACGAACTGATACACCTGCACCTGGTTCACCACCATTGCTGGTAATATTTACACCCGGAATACGCCCTTGTATCATGTCAGTTGGTGAGGTAACCACACCCTTATTGAAGTCTTTTTCTTTCAAAGAAGAAACTGCACCGGTTAAATCATTTTTCTTTGCAATTCCATAACCAACCACAACAATTTCGTCCATCAATTTAGTATCCTCTGCCAATTCTATTTTCAGCACATCTTTGGTTACTCTCACGTTTTGTGACTTATAACCTATAAACGAAAATGCCAAAATAGCATTTTGTGGTATCTTCAACGAAAACTGTCCTTTAAAATCAGACACATAAACTTCGTTACTACCCTTTAATGATATTGTTACACCGGCTAATGGTTCGTTATTCGGATCAACGACAACCCCGCTGACAGATATCGAAGCCGAATTATCGACACTGCCACTTTCTTTTTTTTGATCTTTGCCATTTAAAATTATGATCTGACGATCACTGATTTTATATGTCACATCTGTTCCTATCAATGCTTTTTGTAAAATCTGGTCAACAGTTTCATCTTTTGCTGTGACAGTCACTTTCTTTTTCGAATCAATAACTTTATCATTAAAAATAAAAATAAACTGGCTTTTACTTTCAATTTCATGAAACAACTCTTTAATTGTTTTATTTTTAAGCGTAAGTGATATACGGGTTTGTTGGTGGTATGGTATGGCCTTTTGAGCAGACACAGTTCCAACTAAAAGAAAAATAGAGATTAGAATACTAAAAATTCGTAACGAATGATAGATTCCTCCCTTAACAAGGTATAGAGAATCACTTTTTTTCATATTTTTACAACGATTTTGATAATAATATAAGATTACTTGTTTTAAACTTGTTTTCAAAGTCACCACCGGGGAATAGTCTCAATATTTCCCGGTTTTTTTGTTAGTTATTCATTGCTGCATATTTCTTCTGATTTTAAGGTTTTACATCTATTTTAATTGACTTCTTTGAGTGTTGATAACGTATCTGACTTATAGTGGCTACAACCTTCAAAGCCTTATCTACATCATTATTTAAATCAAGCTTTCCGGTCAGATGTATATCCGCCAATGCACTACGTTCATAATCAAACTTAACACCATAATAACTACTCAGTTTATCAAGAACTGAACAAAGATTCTCGCTATTAAATGAAAGAATTCCATCTTTCCAACTGATATATGGAAATACATCGACTTCTTCAACCGACTGAATTTGATTTTTTTTATCAAAAGAGTAACGCTGGTTTGGAACAATTTTCGTTTCATCGTTTTCACCTGACCTTACTTTAACCGAGCCTGTTACCAAAACTACCGATTGCAGCTTTTGATCAGGATAAGCACACACATCAAAAGAGGTTCCTAAAACCTGAACATTCATTAAGTCTGTTCTTACAATAAAAGGACGTTTCTTGTTTTTAGAAACTTCTAAAAAGGCTTCCCCCTGAACATATATTTCACGCTTACTCTTTGCAAACATAGCAGGAAAAACAACATGACTTCCCGGACGAACAGTAATGCGTGAACCATCAGCAAAAACCATAGAAGCTCTTTTCCCTTTTGGTACGATCAGCTGACCAAATTGTTTTTCTGAGAATTCAGTTCTATTAAATGTAATGCAGTCACCCTTTGAAGAGTGCAATGTCATCTCTCCATGACTTCCCCATACAACCTCAGCTCTGTTGGATAAAGTGATTTGGGATTTATCAGGTAATAACAATTTTATATCAGAGATAGAATCGACTGACACTTTTGCCAAAATATTCTCATAATCAACCGATCTACTCACATTCATAAGAAAATAAGAAGCCAATCCTACTATTAAGAGTATGCTGGCCGCAATAGACGCGCTTTTGATCCAAAAACTAAACCTTTTTTGCCGGTTAGGTACTGAAATTGTTTCTGATTTAATGTTGTCCCACATTTCATTCACTGAATCATTTGTTAATCCCCGCTCATGATTTACCAGGCCTTGCAAAATTTGTACTGCTACCGCCATTTTTTGAGCCATTTGTGCATCTTTTGCCATCAAATTAGAAAAAAAAGAACCAGATTCCTCTGTCGGTCTTTTTACCCACTCAACAAAGTCAGCATCTTCTAACCACTGCTCAATTTCGTACTCTTTATATAAACTAAAACTTTTCATACTGCTTACTTAAACAATCACAACTTACAACTTTTACTTAGGTAACGGTACTTATCCGATTTGTGTACTCAATTTTCAAAAGATAATGTAGAGAATAAAACTCGGATGTTAGCCACACTATCTAAAAACCAATAACATTAATACAATAAGTTCTAACAACAATTCTTTACGAAGCTTTTCAACTGAACGATGAATAAGATTTCTTGCTGACTGATAATTCATTTCCAATAATACGCTAATGTCTTCTAATGACATATCCAACGTATATCTAAGATAAATAGCCTCACGCTGCCTAGGTGTTAGAGCTTGAATACCTTTATTTACACGTGATTTCCGGACAATCATTTCCCAATCGTCTTCTAAATCCTCCTCCTCCTCCGGATTTGCTATTTCGAAAGGCAAAATTGTTGATGATAACGAGACCGTATCTTTACGAGAGTAAATTGCATCTATTAATTTATTCTTTAACGCACGAAAGAGATATAGACGTATATTGTCTGTAGAGCCCAAATTCTGTCTATTGTGATAAAGTTTAATAAATAATTCCTGAATTGAATCTTTCACCATCTCTTCATCTGAAATAAACTTCACCCCATACTTGAACAGTTGTTGCACATGTTCATTAAAAACAATCGAAAAAGCTTTCTCGTTGCCACATCTGAAACTTTCCCACAGTTCGTAATCATTCATATTGCTATTTACTACTTTCGCCTCTGACATTTTACAACAATAACTTATTAATCAAGACATTTAAACATTTACATCAAATTAAAGTGTTTTACACTTAGATATTCAAAAAAGATCATTACGTAAGAAAAAAAATAATCAATATTCTGACATTTTCTTCTTTGATAACGCCTAAAAATATATTTATGTACTCAATATACCAAATAAAATAAACCTTTTGACATTTACAAGCTAAAGATTTAACTATCTATTCCTAAATCTAAATATTTTAAACAAAAAAAATGCAGACATTACCCAAATAGTAATGCCTGCATTCATAATAAGAAATTATTCGTAATACTTCTTAGATAATAAGCATAGCGTCTCCGTAAACCCCGAATTTATATTCCTTCTCAATAGCCAACTCATAGGCTTTCATGATTAAGTCATAATCACCAAAAGCTGCAGTAAGCATAATCAAAGTCGAATAAGGCAAATGAAAATTTGTTATCAACGAGTTTGCTACGGTAAAGTCGTAAGGAGGAAAAATAAACTTATTGGTCCAACCATCGTACGATTTAATTTTACCTTCGGTACCAACTACAGTTTCTAAAGCACGCATCACTGTAACACCTACAGCACAGATGTTCCGATTTTCATCGTGCGCCAGATTTACTTTGGCAGCAGTTTCAGCAGTAACGGCCATTTGTTCCGAATCCATTTTGTGTTTAGTAAGATCTTCCACATCTATTTCACGGAAATTCCCCAAACTCATATGCGATGTTACAAAAGCAGTGTCTATACCTTTAATTTCCATACGCTTCATCAACTCACGACTAAAGTGCATACCGGCAGCAGGAGCCGAAACCGCCCCCTCGCTCTTTGCAAAAATAGTCTGAAAACGATCGGCATCCTCGGGTTCTACTTCGCGGGTAATATTCCGGGGAAGCGGAGTTTCACCAAGGGAATAAAGTCCCTTTCTGAATTCTTCATGTGTACCGTCGAATAGAAAACGTAATGTACGTCCACGTGAAGTGGTATTATCAATTACTTCAGCAACGATTGAATCATCTTCTCCAAAATAAAGCTTATTACCAATACGAATTTTACGCGCAGGTTCCACAAGTACATCCCAAAGGCGCATTTCATGGTTTAATTCACGAAGCAGGAAAACTTCGATCTGTGCTCCTGTTTTTTCCTTGTTACCATACAAACGAGCCGGAAATACCTTGGTGTCATTAAAAATGAACAGGTCGTCCTCGTTAAAATATTCAAGTACATCTTTAAATGTTTTGTGTTCAATTTCTCCGGTTTTGCGATGCACAACCATTAAACGCGATTCATCACGATGTTTTGACGGATACTGAGCAATAAGCTCATCCGGTAACTTGAATTTAAACTTTGATAACTTCATATTTTATTGTTTAATTGTTTTATTATTTATCTTTGACCTGTGAATTAAGAATCCTTAGAAATAAACTTCAGACGGTTATATCCAATTCTTCAAGATGCTTTACCAGATCATCAATCTGCCAGCAGTCTTCAAGTTTAATATCACCAATACGGGTTCGTTCCAAACCGGTCAAATGGGCACCACTTCCTAATGCGAGCCCAATATCACGTGCTAAAGCACGTATATAAGTACCTTTACTACAAACTACACGAATTTTCAGTACAGGTAATGTAAAATCCAATACTTCAATCTCATCTATAACCAATAACTTAGGTTTTAGTTCAACTTCCTGACCTTCGCGGGCATAATCGTAAGCACGTTTGCCATCAACTTTCACAGCCGAATAAACAGGAGGGACCTGCCATATTTCGCCCAAAAAACGGGGAATTATCTCATCTACAAGCTCACGGGTTATATGCGTCATAGGATAAGTGCCATCCTCAGGCAGTTCCAAATCGAATGATGGAGTAGTTGCACCCAGTTTTAATGTTGCAATATACTCTTTTGTTTGATATTGGAAACTTTCAATCAATTTAGTCGATTTTCCGGTACAAATAATCATTACACCAGTTGCCAATGGATCTAATGTACCTGCATGACCTACCTTTAACTTTTTTACTTGCAGTGTTTTTTGTAACCTCCACCGCAACTTGCTTACAAGATTAAACGAAGTCCAGTTCATTGGCTTCGCTACATACAATACTTCTCCGTTAATAAAATCCATTTTTGCTGTTCTTTAGGTACACGCCATGCACCTTACTTCAATCGGTATTACAAAATATCTAAATCAACTCCCAGAAACAACAATATCAGAATAGCCACTCCTACAACGATTCTATAGTAACCAAATGCTTTAAAACCATATTTAGTCAGGAATCCGATGAAGAATTTTATTGCCACCATAGCCACAATAAAAGCTACCAAGTTACCAATTAATAAGGTAAGCAGATTTTCACTCAGTAAAGCTTTTCCGGCCGGATCCATAAACAGTTTCAACAATTTATAACCCGATGCAGCTGCCATAGTAGGAACAGCTAGAAAAAAAGAAAATTCTGCAGCATTCTTTCTGGTAAGTTTCGTGCTCATTCCACCAACAATACTTGCCATCGAACGCGAAACGCCCGGAATCATGGCAATACACTGAAAAAAACCAATTTTTAATGCACGCTTCCAATCCATGGCTTGGTCTTCGTTAGGTTTGTCAAACCACTTATCCACAAATAGCATTAAGACACCTCCTAGAACTAACATAACAGCTACTACAGCCACATTTTCTAAAAGAGCATCAATTTTTTCGCTAAACAAAAATCCGAGTACCAGAGCCGGAATAACAGCAATAATTAGTTTCCAATAAAAATCCAGAGTTTGAAAGAAGCGTTTCCAATATAAAACTACAACAGACAGTATAGCTCCAAATTGAATATTGACTGTAAAGGCTTTTACAAATTCGGTGCTTTCAATAGCCAACAGCTTTTGCGCAATAATCATGTGACCGGTAGAAGATACCGGTAAAAATTCTGTTATTCCCTCTACAATACCAAGAATAATCGTTTGAATAATATTCATCCTTACTTTTCCTTGGGTTTATATAGTATTGCAAAAATAATAGACACAAAACCGAACAACGAAATCATTGGACCAACCGTGATACGACGGAAACTGAAAATATCCGGATTAAATTCTTTCACAGTTGAAGGACCAGTCATTAAGATAAAACCTAAAACGATAATTGCAAAACCAATTGCGATAAATAAAAGATTGATTTTACCCAGAGTGAAACGTTTGTCGTTTTCCATATTGTTATTTTATAATGGTGATTTGATAATTGTATACTAAAACAGAACAACAGCAAAAGTGCTGCAGGCATTACATAAAAAACATATCGTTAGAGCGCATGCGCAAATATTTTCCAACAGCAAAATAAGAAGATGATGCAGCTATGAAAACTCCGGAAAAGATGACCAGGCAAGCTACAATAATAAAATTAAGCGAATCAAATAAAAGATTGGTAACGCCAAACTGATATTGCACAAAATAAACCACACCAACCAGCATGCATATAGAGATCAAAGCTGCTATTAAGCCATTCAACATGCTACGAATAAGATAAGGTTTACGAATAAACCATGCTGTTGCTCCGACCAGTTTCATCGTATTAATCAAGAATCGATTGGAATACAAAGACAAGCGAATAGTATTATTAATAAGCGCAATTGAAACCAAAAGCAAAACAATGGCTAATCCAACAAGAATCAAACTTATTTTCTTTACATTATCATTTACCAAACTAACCATATCTTTTTGATATACGACCCTATTGATATGATCAAATGCTTTTAATTTTGACTCTACAATCAGAACACTGTCATTATTCGCATATTTTTCGTGCAGTTTTACCTCTATCGAAGCTTTTAAAGGGTTATATCCTAAAAAATCCTGCGGATTTTCACCCAAACTACTAATATGATCCTTCAAAGCAGCTGATTTGGATATGTATTCAACCGACTTGGCATAAGGCGAAGCAAGTAAATAATTTTCAATCCGCTTCTCATCCTGTTGGGTAATCTCATCATTCAAAATGACTGATAAATTGATATTCTCTTTAACATAGGTACTCATATCGCGAGCAACAAATATTAGTAAGAAAACCAATCCTATTAAAAACAAGACCAACGACATGCTGACCGTTGAAGTTATATGAACCTGCAAAAATCTTCTTCTCTTAACTTTAGTTCTTTGTTTAGTCATTTTATTCAGATATTACCTATATTAATATTCTAAGCCTTGACAACTGTTTTCTTAGACTTTTTCCATTGCATATAAACGAAACCAATAATGCTCAATAGTAGCAACATGGAAGAAATAAATGCAATTGTATTACCTACGCTGTATGCTTTTGGTTCAAATTTAAACTCAACCTCATAATTACCGGCTTTAAGCGGCATTGCACGTAACAAATAATTAGCACGAACATAAGGTACCAATTTACCATTAATGTAGGCATTCCAACCTTTATCATAATAAATTTCGGAGAATACAGCTACCTGATCAGTTTTCGAACTAAAATTGTATTTCAAATCGTTAGGTTCATATTTTACCAAAGCTATGTGAGCCGAAGAGTCAGCAACCAATTTGGATGGTAATTGAGTTGCAAAAGACTTATCAACAACCATTTCCTTCTTTGTATTTATCTCACCTAGTAATTTCATTTCATCATTTGCACCATCAGCAACGCGAATATTGCTCACAAACCAGGCATTTCCGTTAGCGTGAGGATTCACTATAGGAGCAGCTTCTTTATTATAAATCAGGTATTTCATATTCATCATATTGAGAACACCTAATGAATCCATCGTATTCAATACCTGATCAGCTGATTTCGCACGGCCAAACGAAGCAAACAATTGCCCCATCTCTTTGGTAAGGTGCAAATTGATCAATTCCTGATAACGGCGCAATTTAGCTGCAT
>Ga0302210_10001262_pt1 | contig 10773 bp, 9 predicted proteins | sample II_Fen_E3_2_FD_198793 | JGI IMG/M metagenome (GOLD analysis project Ga0302210, IMG submission 198793) | Peat permafrost microbial communities from Stordalen Mire near Abisko, Sweden - II_Fen_E3_2 | ecosystem: Environmental > Terrestrial > Soil > Wetlands > Permafrost | place: Sweden: Abisko... | reverse complement strand
TGGCAATGTAAAATCTATCAGTTCCTTCTTCAAATCGCCGAACACATAATTCGCCGATCCTATTTTTGTAACCCTTTCCACCAGCGTTTGTGCCACCGTATCCTTTCTCAGAAGGTATTTCTCTTGTTTCGGAATATACGTGGTGTCCTGTACGCTCCGCCAATAAACCGACGGGTTAAAATCCAGGGTATTTGAATGTGCCGGTATCCGTTGAATTTTCAGGGTGCAGATTCGCCCGGTGCCCGCAGGGTTTGTAAACCTGAATTTATAGATACCCGTCCTCAAAATATGTATCGTTTTATTCTCAATCTTCTTCACCTTGTAATCCATGAATTTTACCGATGAGGGAAGTTCGCTTATCTCCAACTCTTTCAGCGGCCATCCATGTATTTCCCTGAACGAAAACACCAGCTCATCGCCCGCTGCAAAGCCGTAATAAAACACTTCTTCACTGTGTCCCTTTATTCTCAGGGTATTCTCTGCCACATCTATCGCCGGTAATCCGAAAGCTTGGTGGCAACAGCATGCAACCACCGATACTAAAATCAAGAATCTTTTCATTGTCTTTTGTCATCTTCCAATTTATCATCCCTACTGCTGAGTTGCAGGGTTGCTGATAAATCTCCTGAAAGCACAAAATTACTCATTTCTGCGGCTTGTGCCAAATACGATACCGCCCCCGTCGTTTCAAACGACGGGGGCGGAAATCTTAAATTGACGGATATCCTTTCAGTAGCTTGCATTAAGCAGTATCAGTTTAAACAAATCCTTGTCCTGAGTCTGTCAATCGCTACTATCAGATTCGTGTAGTCTTTTTGTCCTAACAGACTGATATTAATGGTTGACGATTTATAAACTCCGGTATTGTTGGTTTTCTGAAGCTTTAATTCTTTCCGGAAACCAAATTTGCCAATTGTAAGTGTATAATCGTTATACTCTTCTCTACTGATTCTCAATTGCTTCATCCTCTTTTTGTACCCAACTAACATAAAGGGAGATTCCCATCTATTCGAATGTGGATGGTATGATTTTATCCTGATCTCGTCAATCAGAAAGTGAAATTCAATATAAGCAGGTTTGATTCTCTCGTCGATGACGATACAACAGACAGAAAACCAAACAAGTGATGTCAATGCATCTTTTCCCACATTGGAATATAGACTTTGAAAGACAGCAATGTTTAGGACTGATGCCGTAATCAGAATCACGCCAGTAATAATAAGTGTACTGAAAATGATGAGTCTTAAAATCAGGTATATCTCAAACAGTGTTTTGTTGTTAATCATTCTTTTTCGTTCGCTGTTTTGCTATTTTTCCTTGTTTATCTCAGAGATGATTTCTGTTGCATCCTTTGAAATAGAAATGTAATTTCTTCTGTTGCTGAGTGCTGTTTGAATAACTGCATCAAATGACATTTTAAGAACTGGGTCCAGCAGTTTCTTCTTTTTATCTTTATCCTGATATATCAAGTCTTCTATTTTACCCAATCGTTGGTTGAAGTATTTCTCTGTTTCATCTATGGAGGGCATGCTTTCCTGATAATAATTCAGAATCAGTTTTTTGAGTTTTTTGTTTTCAATATATCCAATCTTACCACTTGATTTAAAACCCTCGTAATTGCCGTTGTTTGTTTTTCGGATGACAAAGGTCACGCCAATACCAATTTCTGTTTTTTTGTTCGTTAAACTGTCAATGCGCTCTGCAGTAAGATCTCTTAAGAAACTGTACTGCTTAATCGTTTCGGTCATTTGTGTTTTCTTTTCGGACATACTGACAATGTCCTTATTCAGATCATCTTTCAAGTCCCCCAAAAACTCTACCGTTTCCTTTTGTTGATGCCTGTGCAGGCTCCAGCTGTGTAGCCAGATAGACAGTGTTACCGAAAATACAATAATAAAGATTTCGATAAATACCTCTCTTAGTTTTTCAGTAACCGGTCTCTTGGAACTCTTCAAGGTCTTGTATATTCTTCTTGAATGTTTTGTTAATTCTTCTTCCATAGGATCATTTTTTTGATGTGATTAATGTTAAGTCTTGAATAGTATGTCTTGAATGGCCATGCAATTCTGTATTATGCCCTGACTTCCGGTACTACGGATTTTGTACTCCTATTTAACGGGTTGTCTTATTTACGGGAGTTTCACGTTCACGTTCACTTTCATTATCAGAATCAGAATTTACAGAATTTTAAAATTATCAGAATGAAGATAGAACTCTGCTCATCCCTCATCCCTTTCCCTTTAAGCCAACTCCCCTTCAGTAAATTAGGATTCAGATACCTACATGCATAATAATCGCCAATTATCCATAATAGTGTGTTTTCGGTTACCCTTCCTTTCATTGGTTTTCCTCCAATCAAGATAAGTTGTCTTTGAAGTCATACTGCTACTTGTTTGGTAAACATATTTCAATTCTCCAACAAATGTTTTCTCTGGAAACTGTGTCAAAAGGATTCTTGTAGTTTCAATTTTCAGTTTATCGAATTCACTGTCAGATTCTAAAAGGTCTTTTTTTAGTATGAAAATAGCAGAGACATATTTCAAATTTTCTGTCTCAATTTTATCATATACCTTTATATCCGCTGTTAGAATTTGCCCCAGGCTGTCATTAAATACTTTCCCGGCTGATTTGCTAACCCGGACATTATAGGTGCTTTCTACAAATTTAGTATCGTTATTCAGAAACTTTGGTTGCATTGATTTGAGTGGGATCATCATTAAAATCAAAATTCCATAAGCCAGAACAAATGGAAGTACTACTTTACTTAAGTTTATCTTTGGTTGCTCAAGCGTAGGTTCAAATATCACCAGTCTGGTCCCTGCAACCATGTCTCCAATTCGTCTGCTTGGATTTATGAAGGCAACGATTACTTCCAATGGCCACAGAATGCAAAAGACATTTCTTAAAAGGCATTTCAGTGGAGAAGCTACTTGTCCTGTTGAGTTGTCAACTAATTGTAACTTCAGGATTCGTTTTGCAATGCTCCGTCCGTTTATACAGTCTTTACAGAAGTAGATGGCAAATCCGATTAAAAAGATATAACTCATTCCACCCAAGAAATCTGCATTAGGCTGTTCATGAGTCAATATATTTGAAATGCTCCTGATGATTTCCGGAATAAAGAATACTCCGGCAATCATTGTCATAATGAAATGGTCAAGAATCATTGAAAAAAATCTTGTTCCTCTTTCAGGCTCTTTTTCTGTCATGTTTATTTCTGTTTAATTGTCTTTTTGGCGAACTATATATGCTCACGCGGCTAGAAGCTGTTTTCTTTACTCGGGATGTTTCATTTACGGGAGCATTCATTGCCATTATCTGAATCAGAATTTACAGAATTTTTAAATTATCAGAATGAAGATAGAACTCTACTCCTGTCTCATCCTATTACCTTCTGCCAACTCTTATTCTGTAAATTCAATAATTCTGTAAATTCTGATTCTGACAACTAGTTGCACATTAGCCCGTTTTTTCTCATTATTTGTTTCTGCTGTGTGTTTTCAATAAGTTGTTTTCATAAATTCCTCCTGCATCAATACGAGTAATATCTCCAATTGAAAGCATAAGCATTGCTCTGTCTAGCGTGGACATTGTGCCAAACTCTTTTATAACTATTGTCTCACTGTCCATTTCGTGTATTTGTCCAATAATTGTCCAATCAGAATTAATGTCTTGAATTTGAAGACTCACACATTCGAAAGCCTTATCAACTGATTTGATAATACTCTCAATTGAGTCAATATTAATGTTTTTAAGTTCTTCAATATGCTCTTTTCTGGTAATTAAATTGAAAGCACTTGTTATTTCATTATTGCCCCATCTCATTCTGGTTATATCTTGCCGTCTAAAGATTACAATTCCATTATATGCACCTTCCTCGTTATAATGTTCCAAGAGTAGAAAGGTTTCGTTGAATTTTCTGACAAAACCATATAATGATTCATTGAAATGGTCTGTAAAAATATCTACAAAAATGCCCTCTGTTTGAAGTGTCTTAAGCGTGTTGTCTGCTGTTTTCATATTTTTTTCAAATGCTGTTTACGATCGTTGTTTTGAGCTATGCTGTCATCTTGCAAAGCATGTCCTATTTATGGGAGCATTCATTATCAGAATCAGAATTTACAGAATTTTAAAATTATCAGAATGAAGATATAGCTCTACTTGAACTATTCATTAGCTGCAAATAATCAGACCTGGACGAAATAGGGTTTAAAGATATTACCTGGGTGAAGGAAATAACCGTTATTTTCCAATCTTTAATTTCCGGTTCATGTTCGTTTCTACTCGAAATCAACTTTTATCCGCCATTTATCCGCCATAACCGTCAGATAACCGCCATTTATCCGCCAAATTCATAGAAAGTTCCTTTCTTTTCTCCAAGTTTTCTAAAAAGCTTTTTGCTTATTAATTCATCTAAAATTGAAATGCAGTTCACTCAGAAACTTCAGATAAAGCCATATAGTCATAATTTGTAATTCATTGTTCTTCATTGTTTAAACTGTCCAATGTTAAGCGAAATATTCCGTATCATTACGATAGATGGAAGCTCTTGCTTTTATCTGCAACGTGGAGGGATTTTTTGCTTGACTCAAAGCAAAAAACTACCCCTAAATAGGCTTATTTTGTCATCATTATATACTATCCACACTTAAAATAAATATCTTGTAGTCATAACTTTTCTATAGATTTATAGAAGTTATTCCATGTGTCAAAATCACTACCATACTTTAATTCTTGTATCTCATATACTCCTTCTTTAATTCTTACAATCACATGACCTTTATAATTTATTATATCATATTTATAAGTCTCATAATTATCTAAACAGCCTAAATATTTCTCATTGGATAATCTAGGGTACTCAATATTGTTAATTATTTCTTTATATTTTTCATCTATAAACCTATCTGCTCCTTTTTTATTAGGGTCAAATTTTATAGTTTTATTAATAATATATCTATTAAATTTACTTCTTGAAGATGTATATATCTTATCAATATTTACTACTCCTTTTATTATCATTTCCTTCATAAATATCGTGCCGTAATTAGTAGGACTATCAGTATTATAGCTAATACTATCTATCATGAATCTTTCTATAACTTCCTGCTTGTAGAATTCAATTTGTACAAGTTCAGCTACATCGATCTTGCGCTCTCCAGAACAACTTATTAAAAACAGTATAATACTAAATAATAATAATCTTTTCATAATTATTTTGTTTTAAATTGATTTTCAATATTTATTTTATTAATATAACTATAAGGGGCTTATATCTCTTACAATACCATTAAGTACATTGAAAATAGTAAAAGGTTTAAGATTAAACACATTCGTTTCATTATTTGTCTTATCTACAAGACTTCATAAAATTCGGATAAACTTTTAGAAATTTATGATAATGATCCATCATTCTTGTCTAAAGCTCTTCTGATGAAAGAAAATGATAGCTCGGATGAAAAGAATCTACTATAAGTTTGTTCTTTTTTTTTGTCATAATACATCCATGCATTTACTTTTATCTCAGGTTGTTTAGGCGAGTAGAATACCGGCGTCATATTCGTAAATCCGTCTTTCTTGTTGCCTAGGGTAAGTCCTTTTTTATTAAATCCAATAGCCGGGGAAAATGTATTCGGCCACAGGTTTGGTGGGGAGCTGAGTACCCATTCATTGGTTAAAAACAACACAATCACTAGAAATAACGGCAATTTGCACTTCTTGAACATAAGCAGGTAGCTAAAATGGGTCTTCAAATGCTGACACAACAACCAATGTCATTCAACAGCCTGCAAATATATTAAAATATTCACAATTGCATACATAACTCCATATATTTCTTAAAATTAATTTTAACCTGTCAATGAATTGTTTTTATAGTACCGGACTTTTAGTACTATTGCCGAAGATGTTGCTACTCTCCGACAGTATCATGTCCTGATTGTGTTTTTCACCAACTTACGCCCTTTCATATCCATTCAATATTCAGTCAAATGTACGTCCTGCTGGTTTGCATGATGCATTTTTCTCTTTTGGGTATTCTGTCCAACCCCCAACATCGACTTGTATCTATCTGCCTGCTGTCCATTTGCATGAAAAGTATCCCTGTGATGACCTGTTTCATTCGCCGGGGTCAGTCATCTGTTGCTCAGAAGCTCCGGGAACCTTTGCCGGAATGCCCTTCTGTGTTGGCTATATCCGGGAAATTGAGCGCAATAGGATACATAAAAACTGGGTGCTGAAATTAGGATTATTTATTAGTTGTTTCTATCCACTTTTGAATTATTTGACTATTTTTGTCAAAACAAGAATTGTCTTATGGAGTCATTTGCAGATATCATCAAAAATGCTCGTGAGAGAAAATCTCTCTTTCTCAGGCAAGTTGCGGCCTCAATGAATATTGATCAGGCAATCATTAGTAAATTTGAAAGAGGTGAACGCAAACCAACCAAGGAACAGGTGATTCGATTTGCGAAGTTCTATGAGTTGGACGAAAATCAGTTGGTTACAACCTGGTTGAGTGATAAAATCGCTTATTCGGTATTGTGTGAGGATAATGGGGAAGAAGTATTAAAAGTGGCTGAAGAGAAGATTAAATATCTGAAATCGATCCAAAACAGAAACAGACAGGAATAATCAGACTAATTAAAGCATATCGCCACCCAGTTAAACAACTATTGAGCTAAATTGAAATGAACAAGAGTAAATTAAATGACTTAATTAAATCCTATGATTTGTTAGAAATAGAAATCCATCTGTTTTTTTCATATCTGACTGCCCGGAGAATTGATTTCTCTGAGAATTCAATTCTTACCACTTACTTTGCTGGATTGAAGCTGAATGAAGACCTGTCAGTTGAAGTTTTAAAACTTGAAATATCAACTATTAAAGAACTTGAGAACTATCTTGAAATGTTGATCCCTCTGTCAGATCGGAAACTTAACGGTGCTTTTTTTACTCCTACTTATATTGTTGATTTTATAATTAATGAAATTTCTCCGACCGAAAATGATCGGAATCTCGATCCTAGTTGTGGGTGTGGTGCTTTTTTAATTGGACTTGCAGATTACTATAAAAACACCTTGAAAAAGTCAATTAAGAAATCAATCAGAGAAAACATAGTCGGATCTGATATTTTGGATTATAATATATACCGGGCTAAGCTTTTACTTACCATTTACGCTTTGCAGAACCATGAAAACCTCGAAGAGAACGATTTTAATTTATATGTCCAGGATAGCCTGAAGTCCCAATGGGAAACAAAATATGATAATATCGTGGGGAATCCCCCGTATGTAAAATTTCAGGATCTCCCCGAAGAAAGCAGGAGCTACTTAACTGATAATTGGACTACAATCGATGGCGGGAGTTTTAATCTTTACTTTGCATTCTTTGAATTGGGCTATAAACTGTTAACCACAACAGGAAAATTGGGATATATTACCCCGAATAATTATTTTACTTCTTTGTCAGGAGCTTCAATTCGAAAGTATTTTAAACAAAAGAAATGTATAACGAGAATTATCGACTTTAGTCATAGGAAAGTATTTGATGCACAAACGTATACAGCACTTACTTTTATGAATAAAGCTGAAAATGAAGCCCTGGTTTTTGATAGAATAAAAGAGGGTTATACCCCCGAGGAATTTTTACCAACTGCAAATGGATCTCTGAATTATTATAAAAACCTAGATAGTAAAAAGTGGAGATTATTAAAAACAGATGACCAAATAAACATAAAGACTATTGAAACAATAGGAACCCCAATATCGACACTCTTTGATATTTGTGTGGGCATTGCGACTCTCAAAGATGAAATCTTTTTCGTCGATGGCAGCATTGAGAGTAATGGTTGTTATTTAAAAACAACTCCAAATGGCACTTTCGAAATTGAAAAGGACATTACTAAACCGGTATATAAAATATCTAATTTCAAATCCCAATCTGATATTCTAGATAATACCCGAAAAATCATTTGCCCCTATCATCTTGGTAAGGGGAATGCTACTCCAATCGGTGAAATGGAATTTAAGGCGAAATATCCGAAATGTTATACCTATCTTTTATCTGAGAAAGAAAATCTATTATTGAGAGATAAAGGAAAAGTAAAATATGATCCGTTTTATGTGTGGGGCAGAACTCAAGGATTGACTAAAAGAGGAAAACGAATTTTAAATCCTACATTCAGTCAAAAACCCAGATTCCTGTTAGTGGAAGAGGAAGATGCTTTTTTTACCAATGGATATGGCTTGTTTTTTAAGGAACAGCCGGCCAGTACTCTTTTATTTGATGATTTATTAAATCCAATTACTTTAATTGAGAATATTGATGTCGTTCAAAAAGTATTAAATTCGTATTTAATGCACTATTACGTAAGTAAAACAAGTGTTTCGATTGAAGGTGGTTATCCTTGCTATCAAAAGAACTTTATTGAAAAGTTTTCAATTCCTTTATTCTCAGTAGAGGAAATTAATATTCTGAAATCTTTAAATGATAAAACTGAAATTTATGATTTTTTAATTGAAAAATATCAACTCAACTTTCCGGTTCCAAATCTTTCAGTGTAAGTACTCAGTAATTTTGTTGAAAAGCTTTCCCATTCCAGTCCTTCGTATCTGACTGTTGTTGTCTTGGGCAAAAGTCCATCGGCTATTAATTCAACGGTAGAATGATAGATTTTAGGAACTTCCTGACTGAAATCTACTATTAATAAGCATGTTGTTTCATATTGGAAAAAATTACGGGCTGTATCTTTTCTGCTTGTAATTGCCTGGAATGATTTGATATATTTCTCAACTGTTTTTGCGCTGATGTTCTTAAATCCAACTCTTTTCTGTTGAAATTCCTTGTCATCGTATTCGGGTATGGCAATCATGTACACTTCGCCTAATACCATTTGGGGACATCGGTCGTGTAAGTTTTGAGCTTCCGAAATAGTTCTTTCGTAAAGCGTATCAAAATTCTTTTCGATACTGCTGATTTGACTCCTGACATTGATGGTCAGGGTCTTCTTTGTGAATTCTTCGCCATACAGATCTTCTACGCCCTGTAATAGTCCTATCTCTAAAATTTCTTTCTGCTTATGGATGTCATTCGGGGCAATGCAAATGTCCTGGTTTTTTTGTTTTAAGGAACCGGCTAATTTTAATTCAGGTTTTCTGGATCCAATTGGGGGATAAATTAAACTTTCAGCTACCCCGTTTTCAGTGAATTGAATTTTTACAGCTTCATGAATATTCATAATTGGCCTTGATGACCGAATCATGGCAGTCTTTCCTGCATTTCCACCCTCCAGTATAGAATTATTAATCAGCTCCCTGAAATTGAATACGGAATGTTCCAGTGTTTCTGAATGTGGCATGAATATGTGATTTTAGTTCTAATGACCAGTAAATTCCCTGGCCTTTCTGTTCTTGAAAAGCAGTCGTCATTTCCTGTCTTGAATTTACAGGATATACAATGCCATATCGGATTCTGCCGATCATCCTTACTACCACGACAGAACCTGCATGGTCCTGCCCTGTCTTTTGAGAATCGAAGGAATGACTTTTTTTTCTTTGAAAAGCCATACTTCAGATTGAACTCTTGCTTAGTCCGGGATGTCCAGATATGATTCGTTACGCAGCGACCTGCAAATGTAGGTAAAATATTCACAATTGCATACATAACTCCACATAATTCTTAAAATTAGGCATAAACTGTCCGGTTTTTGGGAGACGTTTTCGAAATCTCCGTTGAAATTGCATGGTCTTCTGAGAATGTTGTCCTGTTCTATATAAGATGTCGTAGATGTGTAATGAACTATCTGTTCATCTACAAGAGCTTACATTTCAGTGTCCAGGCAAGTATTCATTGTCCCTTATTCATGACTTGTCTCCAGCACCCGGTTTTCCTTTTTCTACTGTTTTTTTATATTTTACCCTTCTATATCCCATAGATATCCCATCCTATTATTGATATGGGATATCTATGGGATATCTATGGGTCATCTATGGGACATCTATGGGACATCCTAACTGGGATGATGGAGAGATGACACAGGGCTGGATGTGAAAAAGTCCGGAAAATCAATTGACTTTCCGGACTTTTTGTGTTGAGGTGATGTGATTTTTTAATCGAACAGGTTCAGCTGCCCGGTAATGTCATCAATGATTTTTTTGTTATCAATAATTTCACCTTCCGAATCGGTATAGGGAGGAGCCGGCTTTTCGGGCTTTTCCTTCTTTGGTTTGGCCGGTTTCACGGGAGCCGGTTCAGGGATAGCAGGTTCCGTTTCTGCGGGTTTCACCGGAATTTCAGGATCGACGATGTCCTCGAATTCTTCCTCAATCCCTGTCACTCCATTGAGTTCGATATCTTCAGGGCCTTCGTTGGTGTTGCCGTTATCATTGTCATCGTCATCATCCGACGTTTCTTTGGTTGCAGGGGCAGGAGCAGGGGTGTTAAATCGCAGGGGTTCGAGTTCGTTGATAGTTTCCACCTCGAAGGTAGTGATTCGTTTCCCCTTGGCCTTGTAGCTCTTGACGCCAATAAATTCCTCGGCATCCACGATTAAAGTCTCCCGATAAGCATCGTTGCCGCCAAATAGCACTTCGAAACGTGGAAAGTCGACATCGGACATCAGCAACAGGCGTGAATCGGTGCTTTCGCCCAGGAAGTTCAGCGGCTTCTGCGAGGGTTCGAGCTGGAAGCGTTTCAGATAATTGAATTTCTGTTCGGCATCATACAGCACTACCGACCAGACCTTGTGCGGATCGAATTTCTCGATGACCATAA
>Ga0302210_10001260_pt1 | contig 10776 bp, 1 predicted proteins | sample II_Fen_E3_2_FD_198793 | JGI IMG/M metagenome (GOLD analysis project Ga0302210, IMG submission 198793) | Peat permafrost microbial communities from Stordalen Mire near Abisko, Sweden - II_Fen_E3_2 | ecosystem: Environmental > Terrestrial > Soil > Wetlands > Permafrost | place: Sweden: Abisko... | reverse complement strand
CCCTTGAACAATTACTCTGGAAATTGTTCCCATGATACTGGTGGTCCTTTCTCGACCCTCCAGAATGGTTGAAACGACTGGCACCCTTGTGCTCCTTCTTCGGCTTCTCGTTTCTGGACATAAAAATTACTTAAAATTGTGTAGGAAATAATACCTTGTTTCCAAATCCTAGCTGCTCAATCTGGCCCGCTCTCGTGGTAGAAAACACTCTTGATAAATAAATCCACTTGGTAACGACTTCTCGTATAGTATTCACTAGTTTCTTACTCAAGTGTTAAGAAACACAGTTTGCAAAGCTACTATCTAATTAAGTTTACGCTCGAACAATTTTAAGTGAAAGGCTACAAACTACAAACAAAACTTCAAGGTTGAACTACAAACTATTGGCAGGCAGTGGAGCAATGCTTTCTAGAAACTTCTGGATCGATGACAATTTGATTTCCAAACAACATGTGTAACGGTCGTCTCGAAAATGTGTCATTCGAACTTCCAACACACCCCTTCAATGCGAACTGCTGCTTAGTAATACCAATTTAATAACTGCTTACGCATATTCCTAAACGGCTCCCCTTGCAACGGTTTGGTTAGAACATCAGCAATCATCTCACCTGTTGGTAAATACTCAATTTGGATATCACCTGATTCGACTCTATCCTTAACGAAAAAATACCTGATATTGATATGCTTAGTTCTATCTGAACTTCCCTTTCCTTTCTTAACTAATGCCATAGTACTCTTATTGTCTTGATAAACTTTAGCTGCTGAAACGTCATAACCTTGTTCAATTAAAAATTCTCTGCACCAAATAATTTGTGAACATGCATCCGACAAACCAATTAATTCTGCTTCAGTACTAGACTTCGACACGATCTTTTGTTTAGTGGATTTAATGTAAATAGGACCATCACCTAATGCGATCATAACACCGGTATGACTCTTACCATCTGCATGTACGCCATATGATGCATCAACATACGCATTGATACGCATTTCTTGCGGATTTGGGCGCAATATGATTCCTAATTCAGGTTCACTATTTAAATACTTCAAACATCTATCCAGCTTGCTCCAATCATCATCAGTTGGATTTTGAACACGAGTGGATAAAAATATTACGGCTTGTAATATATCTGGACGAACTCTTTTGGCTACGTACAATAGTTTCGCTACTCTTGAATGGAATTCAGTCTTTCTATCGTGGTCAAGCAATGGTATATCTTCTCTGATTTCGAACAGAAAATCTTGAGCAGGAGTATTTGCATTTCCTTCCACAGAATATGTCTTTAATAGATCATGCACATATCCTTCCATGGTAATCTTCACTTCACCCTTCACACGAAAATCGAAATTCATTCCTAGGTATGAGTGTACGTCAGCTTCTTTGACTTTGACTTCTTTATAAATTCTTTGTAAATCTTTAGTCACCCCTTTAATCACCTCTTTGTCCTTGCATGTGATCATTAGATCATCAACGTGCACACAAATAGTACATTGATTCTCACCAGTTCCACGATTAAAAACACATTCATCTAAACGATTCCGAACGAAACCTAAAGTTAGTAAGGAATTTGATAAATGCTCGTACCATAACAATGCACTTTCGACACAACCATACAAAGCTTTCAACAACTTGACAACAATTCTTCCATTACCGTTCATATAGTTACGATATTTCGGATCTAAGCTTGCTAATATTGCGGATGAGAACTCATCAAGTATCATATAAACTTCTGCCTTTAGATTAGCATTCAGATATGCACCACCGATATCGACACTTGCAACATGTCTCAATTCTTTTGCAGCAATAGCGGCGATAGTAAACACCGATGTTGTATTCACAGTAGGAGATGCGAGGTTCTCATATGTGAATCTGTCTTGCTCATGACCACCGGCTACTAAACGCGCTTTAAGTTTCTCAAACGAACCATCTGCAAAGAACTTTTCTTTCAGAAACATGAACGATCTGATGATCTTCTTGGTCTTAGAATTAGATAAAACTTGAGGTTCAATTGGCATCCATACACTTTTGTCAATCATCTGTTGTAATTCCAATAGAATAGCTTTGATAGCTTCCTTTCCAAACAGCTTGATTGCTTTCTTCGGAGTAATATTAAATGCAAAATGGGAAAATAGATGTAAAACTACATGCTTGGATTTCTTGGATAACTCTGGATAATAATAATCATTTGCTTGATTAGGTTTCCGAGTTCGCTTTGAATAGCTATGAATGATAGGAGTATCACTAACAATATCCTGAGGAGGTAAATGATCATTTACAACAGGATTCGCATCGACAACTTCTTCCATAATAACATTGTCAATGACTTCATCAAACGTTTCAGTAGTTGGGGTAGGAATGATAGGAGTAGTAGTAGTGGTTGGATTGATATCAGCTGCATCATCATCACCCCTTTGATCGATCTGCATCTGAGGTTGAATGATAATAGGAGGGATAGGAGGATCGATCACAATCGCTTCATCAGCTGATACAACTTGTTCTGCAGGAATAACGGTAGTTACAGGATGAATACCATTGTTTTCCTCCGGTAATACTACATCATCAGCTGCCACTATAGCAACATCTTCCACATCGTGAATAGGCATAACATCATCATAATTAGACTCATCAATATTAATGACATTATTAGGAGGCTCTTCTTCAACAATATCCATCATACCATCATCATTAACTTCATCAACTGCTGGATGATAATTATCTTCAATAACAACATTACCTATACGAAAAATAGGCTCCTTAGACAATTTCTTCTTAGCCTTTGCAGCTAACTGATTGAGATAAGTAATCACTTCATCAGGAGTAGGTAAAACAGTAAAATGATCTCTTGTAACAACTCTTCCAGTACTCAACTTAAAAAATAATACTGAACCTTGAACATTCCCAACGGGTAAAAGTGCAATACAACCTTCAGTACGTGGTTGATTGACATCACTCTTGTTCACAAGATTAGGAATAACACACTGAACATAATCTCCAAAACCTATTCTTACATCACGTTTGAAATTGGTCTTTCTACCTGTGAATGCTTCACGGGGACTAATTCTGCTAAGATTATTCTTAGTAGGGAATAAATTGATTCTCGAAACACAAAAATATATTAACCATTCCATGAATGAGGCTGGTAGTGCATAAGGTAACACTGACAAGTGACAACGACATCTTTCTTTCACTTCGCGTACTTTCACTTCAATCAATGGTACGTGTTGTTCCGGACCTGCGATGTTAACTGATATACCCATATTTAATAAATCATTGCGTAAAGCATGAACTGCACCTTCACCATCGCATAACAAGGCTTTGATACTAAAGTGACGAGATTTGTACTCTGCTATTTGATCCATAATGACTTGCTTCACTTGGGAAGTGCTTCTACCAGATGTACACTTGTTGACCATTAACAGTTCTAAAGGCGTTGATATAGATAATAAATATGGAGTTCCATCAACATACATAAGATCAACATGTAAAACCAAATCAGATGAAATAATACGAGGAATAGTTTCAACGTTAGCAATGACTGGCGACTTAGCCTTGGACTTTCCCTTCAAACTAGCTATGACATCACCATAAATTGCTTTAGCTCTTCTTACATCATGTACAGTAACTGGACTTTCGATGATAGCACCTGCATTGATCATCTCATTAATGTCAGCATCGGATGGATACCCTAGTCTACGAACAACTTCTCTTGCTAACTTAGCAGATTGAACATCACGCTTTGAATATTTCTTTTCATTCATCGATACAGTAGTGACATGAATGCTTTCGTGCTTGTACAATAATCTTGGATCCATGTTGCATACATATAAACCACAACCAGTTTCTTCATCTATAACGCGTTTCTTAAAAACATGTTTGATTGGTGGCTTTACCGAATCAATAACAACGGTATAATCAAGCTTCGGATGATATTGAATATCATATTTCATTTCCACACCACTTGCAGGAAGAATGTTAATAGGTATATGAGGACTATACCACACAGTTCCATAAAATTCAACGTCACCAACTTGATCAGTAATAAGTGCTTCCTTCGATACACCATTAATAGCAATACTATGACCTGCTTTTCTAATATTCTTCAATAATCTTCTATTGTGAAACACACCAGTTGTTGCTTGATTATCTAAAATAACATCAAATGGATGAAATAAATCACGATGTTCCTTCGCAGCATGACCAACAAAAGTAGTAAAAACTGATCTGTTACTGTTGGTTGCTGAGGATTCTTCCGACACAAGATTACTGTTACCTAAAGTAATAGCAATAGTCTCTTGCTTCTTAGCACATATGCATGCCTTAGCTTCTTCAAGGTCAGGACAGTTCAACATGTAATGTCCATGTTTACCACATAATCCACATGCATTCTTGGGCAAAAAATTCTTCTTTTTCTTATCAATATTACCACCATAAGAGGTTGGTTCACTGCCATTGTTGGTAGAATTGCCACTCTTGCTTTTATTCTTTCCATTCTTGGCATGATTGGTCACGAAGACTGCTTGTTGGTAACTGGTATCACCATTCTTCTTCGTTACTTTCACCTTGAATCTGCTTGCGACTTCGTAAGCTTCGGATAAACTTTGAGGATAAGTTCCGATGTCAAGGATTGCGTTGTTCTCTAATAACGCTTTCAACTCACCATAACGATAAGTGTCTAAATTCTCGATAAAATGAACAGCTTGATCTTCATCTTCTGGAATATCAATGTCGACTGCATCTAATCCTTCGATTGCCAAATCAAACTTCTGCTTGTACTCAATAAGAGTTGATTGTCCTTGGAAAACATTGTTGTATCTTCGTCTTGCTGTCTCTTTGTCGACTGCATTATTACCGGTATTCGCACCAATGTGAGTATCGGTTATAGCTTTCCATAAATTCAGCGGATCACGACTATGTTTAATATTGTCCCATGTCTCTAATTGCATCAGTCTTTGTTCGCTCTCACGAGATAATGTACCGATCATTATACCAAATAGTTTGGTTTTTTCTTGTTCAGCCGCGGCTTGTTTTTTTACTTTTTGCGACACCCGTTCTTGTAATTCTCGCATCTTAATGCCGTGCGGATCATCAGCTAGTTCATCATCGTCAGGTTCAACATCTTCGAAGTCTTCATACTGTTTATCTTCGATAATGTTACCAATAATTGGACATTTTTCAAGCGCAACGGACGATAACTTTCTTCTATATTCGGCAAAATTTGTCGACTTTCCATACACTAGGTAAGGAATACCGCTCTCGTGAACCCTTGAACAATTACTCTGGAAATTGTTCCCATGATACTGGTGGTCCTTTCTCGACCCTCCAGAATGGTTGAAACGACTGGCACCCTTGTGCTCCTTCTTCGGCTTCTCGTTTCTGGACATAAAAATAACTTAAAATTGTGTAGGAAATAATACCTTGTTTCCAAATCCTAGCTGCTCAATATGGCCCGCTCTCGTGGTAGAAAACACTCTTGATAAATAAATCCACTTGGTAACGACTTCTCGTATAGTATTCACTAGTTTCTTACTCAAGTGTTAAGAAACACAGTTTGCAAAGCTACTATCTAATTAAGTTTACGCTCGAACAATTTTAAGTGAAAGGCTACAAACTACAAACAAAACTTCAAGGTTGAACTACAAACTATTGGCAGGCAGTGGAGCAATGCTTTCTAGAAACTTCTGGATCGATGACAATTTGATTTCCAAACAACATGTGTAACGGTCGTCTCGAAAATGTGTCATTCGAACTTCCAACACACCCCTTCAATGCGAACTGCTGCTTAGTAATACCAATTTAATAACTGCTTACGCATATTCCTAAACGGCTCCCCTTGCAACGGTTTGGTTAGAACATCAGCAATCATCTCACCTGTTGGTAAATACTCAATTTGGATATCACCTGATTCGACTCTATCCTTAACGAAAAAATACCTGATATTGATATGCTTAGTTCTATCTGAACTTCCCTTTCCTTTCTTAACTAATGCCATAGTACTCTTATTGTCTTGATAAACTTTAGCTGCTGAAACGTCATAACCTTGTTCAATTAAAAATTCTCTGCACCAAATAATTTGTGAACATGCATCCGACAAACCAATTAATTCTGCTTCAGTACTAGACTTCGACACGATCTTTTGTTTAGTGGATTTAATGTAAATAGGACCATCACCTAATGCGATCATAACACCGGTATGACTCTTACCATCTGCATGTACGCCATATGATGCATCAACATACGCATTGATACGCATTTCTTGCGGATTTGGGCGCAATATGATTCCTAATTCAGGTTCACTATTTAAATACTTCAAACATCTATCCAGCTTGCTCCAATCATCATCAGTTGGATTTTGAACACGAGTGGATAAAAATATTACGGCTTGTAATATATCTGGACGAACTCTTTTGGCTACGTACAATAGTTTCGCTACTCTTGAATGGAATTCAGTCTTTCTATCGTGGTCAAGCAATGGTATATCTTCTCTGATTTCGAACAGAAAATCTTGAGCAGGAGTATTTGCATTTCCTTCCACAGAATATGTCTTTAATAGATCATGCACATATCCTTCCATGGTAATCTTCACTTCACCCTTCACACGAAAATCGAAATTCATTCCTAGGTATGAGTGTACGTCAGCTTCTTTGACTTTGACTTCTTTATAAATTCTTTGTAAATCTTTAGTCACCCCTTTAATCACCTCTTTGTCCTTGCATGTGATCATTAGATCATCAACGTGCACACAAATAGTACATTGATTCTCACCAGTTCCACGATTAAAAACACATTCATCTAAACGATTCCGAACGAAACCTAAAGTTAGTAAGGAATTTGATAAATGCTCGTACCATAACAATGCACTTTCGACACAACCATACAAAGCTTTCAACAACTTGACAACAATTCTTCCATTACCGTTCATATAGTTACGATATTTCGGATCTAAGCTTGCTAATATTGCGGATGAGAACTCATCAAGTATCATATAAACTTCTGCCTTTAGATTAGCATTCAGATATGCACCACCGATATCGACACTTGCAACATGTCTCAATTCTTTTGCAGCAATAGCGGCGATAGTAAACACCGATGTTGTATTCACAGTAGGAGATGCGAGGTTCTCATATGTGAATCTGTCTTGCTCATGACCACCGGCTACTAAACGCGCTTTAAGTTTCTCAAACGAACCATCTGCAAAGAACTTTTCTTTCAGAAACATGAACGATCTGATGATCTTCTTGGTCTTAGAATTAGATAAAACTTGAGGTTCAATTGGCATCCATACACTTTTGTCAATCATCTGTTGTAATTCCAATAGAATAGCTTTGATAGCTTCCTTTCCAAACAGCTTGATTGCTTTCTTCGGAGTAATATTAAATGCAAAATGGGAAAATAGATGTAAAACTACATGCTTGGATTTCTTGGATAACTCTGGATAATAATAATCATTTGCTTGATTAGGTTTCCGAGTTCGCTTTGAATAGCTATGAATGATAGGAGTATCACTAACAATATCCTGAGGAGGTAAATGATCATTTACAACAGGATTCGCATCGACAACTTCTTCCATAATAACATTGTCAATGACTTCATCAAACGTTTCAGTAGTTGGGGTAGGAATGATAGGAGTAGTAGTAGTGGTTGGATTGATATCAGCTGCATCATCATCACCCCTTTGATCGATCTGCATCTGAGGTTGAATGATAATAGGAGGGATAGGAGGATCGATCACAATCGCTTCATCAGCTGATACAACTTGTTCTGCAGGAATAACGGTAGTTACAGGATGAATACCATTGTTTTCCTCCGGTAATACTACATCATCAGCTGCCACTATAGCAACATCTTCCACATCGTGAATAGGCATAACATCATCATAATTAGACTCATCAATATTAATGACATTATTAGGAGGCTCTTCTTCAACAATATCCATCATACCATCATCATTAACTTCATCAACTGCTGGATGATAATTATCTTCAATAACAACATTACCTATACGAAAAATAGGCTCCTTAGACAATTTCTTCTTAGCCTTTGCAGCTAACTGATTGAGATAAGTAATCACTTCATCAGGAGTAGGTAAAACAGTAAAATGATCTCTTGTAACAACTCTTCCAGTACTCAACTTAAAAAATAATACTGAACCTTGAACATTCCCAACGGGTAAAAGTGCAATACAACCTTCAGTACGTGGTTGATTGACATCACTCTTGTTCACAAGATTAGGAATAACACACTGAACATAATCTCCAAAACCTATTCTTACATCACGTTTGAAATTGGTCTTTCTACCTGTGAATGCTTCACGGGGACTAATTCTGCTAAGATTATTCTTAGTAGGGAATAAATTGATTCTCGAAACACAAAAATATATTAACCATTCCATGAATGAGGCTGGTAGTGCATAAGGTAACACTGACAAGTGACAACGACATCTTTCTTTCACTTCGCGTACTTTCACTTCAATCAATGGTACGTGTTGTTCCGGACCTGCGATGTTAACTGATATACCCATATTTAATAAATCATTGCGTAAAGCATGAACTGCACCTTCACCATCGCATAACAAGGCTTTGATACTAAAGTGACGAGATTTGTACTCTGCTATTTGATCCATAATGACTTGCTTCACTTGGGAAGTGCTTCTACCAGATGTACACTTGTTGACCATTAACAGTTCTAAAGGCGTTGATATAGATAATAAATATGGAGTTCCATCAACATACATAAGATCAACATGTAAAACCAAATCAGATGAAATAATACGAGGAATAGTTTCAACGTTAGCAATGACTGGCGACTTAGCCTTGGACTTTCCCTTCAAACTAGCTATGACATCACCATAAATTGCTTTAGCTCTTCTTACATCATGTACAGTAACTGGACTTTCGATGATAGCACCTGCATTGATCATCTCATTAATGTCAGCATCGGATGGATACCCTAGTCTACGAACAACTTCTCTTGCTAACTTAGCAGATTGAACATCACGCTTTGAATATTTCTTTTCATTCATCGATACAGTAGTGACATGAATGCTTTCGTGCTTGTACAATAATCTTGGATCCATGTTGCATACATATAAACCACAACCAGTTTCTTCATCTATAACGCGTTTCTTAAAAACATGTTTGATTGGTGGCTTTACCGAATCAATAACAACGGTATAATCAAGCTTCGGATGATATTGAATATCATATTTCATTTCCACACCACTTGCAGGAAGAATGTTAATAGGTATATGAGGACTATACCACACAGTTCCATAAAATTCAACGTCACCAACTTGATCAGTAATAAGTGCTTCCTTCGATACACCATTAATAGCAATACTATGACCTGCTTTTCTAATATTCTTCAATAATCTTCTATTGTGAAACACACCAGTTGTTGCTTGATTATCTAAAATAACATCAAATGGATGAAATAAATCACGATGTTCCTTCGCAGCATGACCAACAAAAGTAGTAAAAACTGATCTGTTACTGTTGGTTGCTGAGGATTCTTCCGACACAAGATTACTGTTACCTAAAGTAATAGCAATAGTCTCTTGCTTCTTAGCACATATGCATGCCTTAGCTTCTTCAAGGTCAGGACAGTTCAACATGTAATGTCCATGTTTACCACATAATCCACATGCATTCTTGGGCAAAAAATTCTTCTTTTTCTTATCAATATTACCACCATAAGAGGTTGGTTCACTGCCATTGTTGGTAGAATTGCCACTCTTGCTTTTATTCTTTCCATTCTTGGCATGATTGGTCACGAAGACTGCTTGTTGGTAACTGGTATCACCATTCTTCTTCGTTACTTTCACCTTGAATCTGCTTGCGACTTCGTAAGCTTCGGATAAACTTTGAGGATAAGTTCCGATGTCAAGGATTGCGTTGTTCTCTAATAACGCTTTCAACTCACCATAACGATAAGTGTCTAAATTCTCGATAAAATGAACAGCTTGATCTTCATCTTCTGGAATATCAATGTCGACTGCATCTAATCCTTCGATTGCCAAATCAAACTTCTGCTTGTACTCAATAAGAGTTGATTGTCCTTGGAAAACATTGTTGTATCTTCGTCTTGCTGTCTCTTTGTCGACTGCATTATTACCGGTATTCGCACCAATGTGAGTATCGGTTATAGCTTTCCATAAATTCAGCGGATCACGACTATGTTTAATATTGTCCCATGTCTCTAATTGCATCAGTCTTTGTTCGCTCTCACGAGATAATGTACCGATCATTATACCAAATAGTTTGGTTTTTTCTTGTTCAGCCGCGGCTTGTTTTTTTACTTTTTGCGACACCCGTTCTTGTAATTCTCGCATCTTAATGCCGTGCGGATCATCAGCTAGTTCATCATCGTCAGGTTCAACATCTTCGAAGTCTTCATACTGTTTATCTTCGATAATGTTACCAATAATTGGACATTTTTCAAGCGCAACGGACGATAACTTTCTTCTATATTCGGCAAAATTTGTCGACTTTCCATACACTAGGTAAGGAATACCGCTCTCGTGAACCCTTGAACAATTACTCTGGAAATTGTTCCCATGATACTGGTGGTCCTTTCTCGACCCTCCAGAATGGTTGAAACGACTGGCACCCTTGTGCTCCTTCTTCGGCTTCTCGTTTCTGGACATAAAAATTACTTAAAATTGTGTAGGAAATAATACCTTGTTTCCAAATCCTAGCTGCTCAATATGGCCCGCTCTCGTGGTAGAAAACACTCTTGATAAATAAATCCACTTGGTAACGACTTCTCGTATAGTATTC
>Ga0302210_10001253_pt1 | contig 10839 bp, 7 predicted proteins | sample II_Fen_E3_2_FD_198793 | JGI IMG/M metagenome (GOLD analysis project Ga0302210, IMG submission 198793) | Peat permafrost microbial communities from Stordalen Mire near Abisko, Sweden - II_Fen_E3_2 | ecosystem: Environmental > Terrestrial > Soil > Wetlands > Permafrost | place: Sweden: Abisko... | reverse complement strand
TTATTCCAATGTACTCCAACAAATTTAGATGTGAAACCGTCTTGATTTTTTCTGAAACAAACAGACACGTTTTCTCTATGCGTTACCAGTCGAAGATTTACTAATCTATTATCAGAGATATTCCCATTTATATGATCTACTACAAGACCATCTACGGATGGATTATGACCCAAGAATGATATTGCAACTTGCTTGTGGCTTTTCATTGATTTAGCAATACCATCCTTTCTCATCATGCACTGGAAATAGCCACTACCATCTATACATGCAATCATTATCTTTTCTCTTGAACGAAAAGAACCCCTACCATTTAATAAAATCCGAGAAAGGCTTTTAATTCTCCCCATATTACTGATTTGATAATATCCCTCAAATCCAACTACATCTTTCCAAATTTCTTCTTCCATCATCTTCTATCTGTTATTGTGGCAACTCCTTTTAATATCTGAATAGAGCTATTATTGTATTGACTTACGCTGATTTTTGCATTATCCTCGACTATAATTTGGATGTTGCTGTCGTGATAGGCATCGATATAGAGAATAGCATTATTTTTAGCAGTGATTTTCAGTACGCTACCTAATCCTATATACGCGCGAGACACACAGTAATCAATTATTTCAAGACTGCCGGAACACTCATTATAAACATATGTATCTGCGGTTAATAAATGGTCTACTCTCTGCTCGCACCAAACGTTATTTTCTTCCAATTCTTTTTTGAAAGGTTTCATATCTTCTAATGTGATGAAGTTTTTCTCCATGCAAAACGTGATACCTTTGACATATCTCTCGACTAAATTGCTATCATCCTGCCATTCGGACTCATATGGTTTGCAAAGTCCGGCTTCTACTGCCTTTTGCTTGATTGTTTTCATAGTTTGGTTTAAATAAATAAAGCCGCATAGAATTTCTTCTACACGGCTCAATTGGCTCTATTATGTTATGGGCGTAAAGATACTACAATTAAGTCATATATTTGCTGTCATAAGAAAATAAATGGAATAAACTAATTATTTAACGTAATTATTCTTAATTGTAGATAACCGACTGACACAACTATGCATATAAATCCGTAAATTTGTAATTATAAGCAATTCGGGAGTCTCAGCCCCACTAAAAACATTTTAGGAATCCGCCATTTATAGAAACTGAGACTTCTGTATTTGGCGGATTTCGTTTAGTTAATAATGGAAAATAAGATTGAAATTTGGAAATCTGTAGATGGGTATGCCGGACAATACGAGGTAAGCAATCTCGGTAATGCGAAATCTCTCGATAGAGATGTTTGGCACAAAAAATTTTTTTATAAAAGAATCGGTAAGATTTTAAAGTCTGGAATAAGCCGTAGTGGATACAGTATGATTGTCCTATGTAAAGACGGAATAACGATAGGCAGGAGTGTTCATCAACTGGTTGCAATAGCATTTTTAGGGCATAGACCCGGATTAGATGGATTGGTGGTAGATCACATAAATGGAGATAAGAGTAATAATAGATTATTTAACCTTAGACTTGTAACGGCGTATGAAAATTCAACTACATGCTTTAGGGCGAACCAAAGCCGCCTAACTAGTCAATATGTTGGAGTTTGCTGGAAGAAAGAAAACAGAAAATGGGCAGCTACAATTACTGTTAACAAAAAATGTAAGCATATTGGATATTTTGATTCTGAAATAGATGCCTCGAATGCATATCAAAATGAACTAAAATTGATAAATTAAAATTAAAAATAAGATGGATTATTCATTAAATTTACAAAATTTAGAGGGTGAGATTTGGAAGGACTGTTTAGAATATGACGGTATATATTCTGTTTCTAATTTAGGAAGAGTAAAATCAGAAAGAAGAGAAAGAATTAATGGTGGCTATATTAAAGAGTCCATAAGAAAGCAAACTGTAGGTGCTAATGGAGAGCCAACAGTTGTATTTAGCGTTGATGGGGTGAGGGCAACAAAAAGACCAATGGAACTTGTTGGAATGGCTTTTTTAAGGGAAAGACTTGTTAACGAGGAATACTGTCATAAAAATAAAATAAAAACAGATAATAGACTTTCTAATATAATAGTAGTCACCAAGTCACGAAGCCGAGAAATATCCTTTGAAACAGGTGCTCAACAAGACTGGGGAATAGGTGAACGGGCTAAAAAGAGACGAGACGAGCTATTAAGACATGTAGACATATATGAAAATGGTATTTTATCAAGAAAAATATGCACCTGCTGTATCAGAGAGTTAGATATTTCGGAGTTCTACACTAGGGATGGAGGTGATATATATAGAAATGAGTGTAAGGAATGCAAATCAAAACACGATGGCGTAATAAATTTTGGTAAAACTAAGGACAGAATAGAACTCGCAAAGGCTGGACTAAGGTACTGTTCTGGTTGTAAGGAACTTAAAAATTTAGCTACTGATTTTAATGCCTCTAAAAGAAGTTATTTGGGAAAGTCAAACACATGCAAGGATTGTACGAAAATAAATAATTATAACTTTAGGATTAAAAACAAAGGATAATAAATAGGGTGGGTAGCGATATGCGACCCACCCTGTATTTTAGGCATTTACATTTATGCTGAACGCCCCTCGACTACCAGTTAAAGATGTAACTTTATCTAATTGGTCGGTTAGCTTATTACAAGCATCGGCAGTTTTTAATGTATTAGCCGATATTTGAACTAAATGTGAAATCTGTGTTCCTTGTCCAGCTAATAATCCAGCCATACCCGATTTGAAATCGTATGGTTTTTCCAAAGATTTCATGTCGATGTAGGTGAATAGTTTCATTCTAATGCTGTCCAAGTAGCCTCCGAGTAAGTTTGCCGTTTCTTCCGTAATCCCACTGATGCCTTTCGAGACGCCTTGAAGATTAGTCGATGTATCTCTCAAATCTACGCCATTTGCTTTCATGGTTTCAGCAATTGCGGTCAAAGCTACATTCCCATTTTCCACATCCTTAGCACCCTCTTTTCCCAATGCAGCCAATTCAGCCGGAGTGTAAGCAGTTCCCCCATCTGAATTTTCACCCGCATATTCTTTCATTAAATCAAACACGGGAGTTAATGCAACTTTCATAGCCTCTGCCATTAAAGTGTTCAAAATCATGTTGTTCATCATATCTTTGAACTTAGCCTGCATAGCGTCACTGGTATTGCCAAAACTCTTGTACGCATCCAGCCAAGCAGAAGAAAAATCTTTGGCGGCACTTGATAAGTCCGTACCTGATACGAATTGCTGTAACTTTTTAACTGATTCCTCTGCAATTAATCTTTGCGATTCTAAATCATCTTGGAACTTCTTAATATCTTCATCTTTTGCGTCTTTGCCTTTCGACTGTTCAAGTTCTAATTGCTTACTGATAGCTGCAATTTGACTTTGGGTATTTGCTAATTCCTCATTGTATTTTACGAGCCAATCAGAGCCTAACGCATCACCCATTTTGCGTTCTAATTCAGTATATTGCTTAGCTAATCCATCGACTATTGCCTGTTGTTCTTCGAGCTGGTCGTTAATCGGGTTAAGTTTTGTTGCTTTAAGTATAGCAAATATGCCTACCACAATCGCTAAGGCTGCAATAATCGGAGCTAAAATAACCATAATAGGAGCAAGTGCAACCCATGCAGTACTACCAACTAATACAACAATAGCACCTACTGCGGTAAGTACAGCTATAACAGCACCCAGTCCTTTTGTTATACCATCTAAAATTTCCTTTGTTTCTGGGCTGATAGCGATACCCATAGCATCTGCCACAGAATAAAATGCCGAAACGGTAGAGTCAATTGCGTTTTTAATTTCTGAAAATCCCTGTATTAACTTATCGTTACCTTTTGTAAAATTTGCAGTCGCAACTATTTTGGCGTTTTGCGCGGTAGATAATCCATTATTAGCCTTTTCTGCTTCCTTTACAGCAGCCGTGTAAGCCCTTGTACTTTCAGAAGCCCTTTTATTCGCTATGTCCAATTCGTTTTGAGCTGCAACAGACGCATCTAACTTATCTAAATTGGTGGGGTCTAATGATAGTTCTTTGTCAGCACTTACGCTCTTGGTCTTTGCGATAACCTGATTCGCAACGTCGGACGTGTTTTGAATCATCAGCCTATCCTTTTCTTCATTTGCCGCTTTTAAACTAGCCACTAAATCCGGTATTTTATAATCGGTGGTAAACGCCTTTATAAAATCTCCAAGTCCTATCGTAGAAGTTCTATTTTGTAAATCGCTTAGCACTTTAGTTAACTCTCTAAATTCTGCAATAGGCAAGTCTTTTCCAGCCTTATTTTTAAAATCTTCTAATTGATTTTGAAGCCTTAAAATAACAGGCTGGCTAACCTTGTCTAAATCGGAAAATACCATAGTCCACTGATCGCTACCCTTAAATTGCTCCATTGTATTTTTGGCAATGTCAGACGATTGTTTATCGGAACTTTGCTTGATCGCAACGGTTTTTTGTTCGGGAGTTGCAATGCTGTCATTTTCTATTTTGGCGCGCTCAATTAACCCAAGTCTTATAATGTCGGCGCGTTTAGATTCAAAGGTCTTATATTGTTCCAGCCCCTTAAATAAGGCAATATATTCTTTTTCTTTAAAGTCTTTAGATATTTCAAACTGTTTTTGCAATGCAGTCTTTTTATTACCCTCGGATAATGTATCTATAGCTTTCTGTGCTGCAACGTAATCAAGATTTCCCTTATCGTCGGACAATTGACTCATTTTGATTCCAACCTCGTCAAATGATAAGCTAAGAGCTTTCTTCATAGCTGTTTCTATGTCCGTAGTGCCCTTTCCCTCGAAACTTTGTGCTATCCTTCCAGCTAAGTCATAATCACTCGTTACATCGAATATATTCTTAAATAGGTCGATGCGCTTTTTAGATGTATTAAACTCTGCTTCGATAGATTTAAGTTTGGCTTGTAATTGATCGGTAATGATTTTTGTATCAATTCCATTAATATCTAATCCCAACTTAAATGCTGGCTGTTGACCTTTTGGTATAGCTGCAATTTTACCCTTTACCCACTTTAAATCAGCAGATAATTGAGCATCGGTATAAGGTATTTGTTCCGGCGTTAACTGACCTTTAAATAACTTAGCCGTTGTAGTTTTAGCATCATCAATAGACATTCCGGCTTTAACTAATTTATCATATTCTGAATTAGCCTGCTTTAGGATTGCCGCACGATCTTCAAGGGATTTTATCAATTCCTTATTGCGCTCGTCCTGCGTTTTCTTTGCTTTCTTTTCGTCCTTATCATCGCCTAATCCATTATCATCCAATACGGCACGTTCATCCTTATTGACTTGTTTTAATCCGGTTACATAAACTGCCTTATCTTTAACATATTTTGTATATCCATCAAGTTCCATTTTCCATGTAACTTGCATCCTCTTACCGTTTATATCAAAAGCATCCATTGTTTGACTATCAATTGGATTATAATTTCCAATTTTCTTAGCGTCTGATATGGCATTATTTGCAGCTTTGATAGATTTGGTAGTCTCATCATTTGCCAGCTTAAATTTTTCAAGCGTTTCGGTAGTTGTATCTACTTTGTTCGCCGATGTTATAAGTAGGGCATCATAGGATTTTGTATAAGAATTATTAGCACCCCCGCTAAGTAAAATCGAATTTACTCTTTGCTGAAATGAATTTAGGTCAAGTTTTGCTAATTGAGATTTTAAATCCCCTGTTACCTTGTCTAATCCGAATCCACCATCTTTATTTCCGAAGATGCCAAAAATATCCCAATTAGGTTTTGGTCGTGATAATATTTTTTGACCATCGTCCATTAAGCTTCTAAGGTAATCGAGCAATTTTGTTTTTTCTACTGCTGATTTTCTTTGGTCAAATTCATAGAATGATTCTTTAAAGAACATTCTTTTCCCATTTACTACCTCAACCCCTTGTTCTAAAGCTCCGGTAGTTTTTTTAATATCCTCATTTACCGCTTTCATTCCGGCTGAGAAATTATAATAGTAATTAGTTATGTTTGTATTGTTTAAGTCGTCAATAGTTTTCTTTTGATCCCCAAGAAGTTTAGTAAGTTCGCCAGCATTATATAGTGTAGTGTCAAATGCGGGAAGATACCATGCAGACTTCATGTTCTCGACATCTTTTCCGCTTATGTCTTTAACTATTTGTTGCAGCCTACTAAATGTTTCGGCAGCATTCATGCCTTTCATTTGCCCGTTTGTAATTTCCTTTTGAAATTCAATCATGGCAGATTTAGCAGTACTGGCAGATGCGCCAGCCCTTTCTAATCCTTTGATTATCTTGTCATAAACAGGGGTTATATTATCTTGACTATTAGTATTAATAGCTTCGATTTGTTTTTCCTTTGTTTTTGCAGCGATATATTCATAGATTGAGGCGGTTGCAGTATCATAATTACCCTTTAATCCTTTGAGCCCCTCGATGGTTAAAAGTTGATCCGGTAAAATATCTTTATATACCTGTCTAAGTATTTTGAGTGCTGAATTCTGTTCTTCGATCGTAGATGTTGAGCTTGTGACAGTTTTAGCAAGAGATGTAAATCTTCCCGCCAAATCAGACGCCTGTACATCTCCGGCACTACCAAGTTTTCCTAACTCGTTTTTGAGTTTGTTTGAGTTGTTATAGAATATAACTAAAGCTGCTACTACCGCTCCAATTGCCGCTACGATTCCAGCTATCCACAACGCTGGATTTGCAGCCATCATAGCCCATAGTGAAACAGTAACCTTATCATTTGCGGCTGCTAATGCACCTTTCGCTGCAATGTCTGCGGCTGTAACCCCTATTCCTTTTAGTTGTAGTGCGGAACTTATTGCCTTTTCCAAGTTCGCTAACTTTTCTTTATCCGTTCCAGCTTCTAATACAAGGTTTTTAACAATTAATGCAGCAACCTCCTTTTGACTCGTAGTTAACGATAATGCGGAAATTTGCACAGACACAGCGTCAGATGCAGCTTTGGCTTTAGAAAAAATTAGTGCTGCATTTTGTACTCCGGTCTTTCTAATTTCAAGCGCAATTTCTTTTTCATTATATGCTATTCTTGCAGCTACAAGACCTTGTTGCACTCCGTAATATGCTGTTTGTGCGCTCTGATATGTAGTCATCCATACACTTGCAGCCTTGTAAACACCAATAGCTGATACAACAGGAAGTATAGAGGCTCCAACAGACTCCCAATTCTTAGCCATATTCATCAGCAAATCAACACCGCCTTTAAGTACTGAATTAACCGCACCACCCGAACCTATCGAGTTAAACATTAACTGATACGCATCAGTTAAATTGGAAATCTTTCCAGCTAATGTAGTTGACTGAATTTCTTGCATATTGAAGAATATACCGCCCTCTGATGACATATCGCTAAATACGTCTTTAACCATTTGAAATGGCACAAGTCGGTTGGATATTTTTCCAAATACCTCACCTGTCGATACTACACGACCCTCTAACTCGGTAAACTTATCAGCGAGTAGGGATACTAACGGAATGCCCGCTTCGGTAAATTGTCTAAGTTCTTGACCTCTAAGAACTGACGCTGCCGAAACTTGCCCGTATGCCAATATAATTCTACTCATGTCAACACCAAGTCCAGCCGATACATCAGCTAAATTCTTAGTCGTATCATATAGTTGATCGGTTTCTATCCTGTACGCTGCAAGTTGCTTCGTATAGGACATTAAATCCTTGAATGTAAATGGAGATACAATAGCTAAGGATTTGATTCGACCAAATATCTCATCGGCTTTATCGGCATCCCGTAATATAGCGGCTAATGAAACTCGTTGCAATTCAAATTCACCTGTAATCTGTGCGATATTTTTGATAAGTCGCATACCTTCGTAAATGCTCAAATATTGGAGGGCTGCATTTTTAAGGTTCTGCATTGTGACAGATTGTTTATCGTAAGCAGCATTTTCAGCGTGAATCTGTTGAGTCTTTTGAACTCCTAATTGCAAGTCCTTTGCGTTCTGTGCCGATAACTCACCCTGCTTTTTATTGATAGATGTTATATTGTTAATATAATTACCATCACTGCGATTCAGTGCATCCCTGCGTTTAGCAAGTTCGGACATTAAGGCGTTCGCCTCTTGTATAGATTTTGGATTAACGGCTAAAAGACTGTCCAAACTTCTATTTCCGAAAGAGGCTTTTAAGGTTGCCATCTTTTGAATTAACCTATCTAATTCTCCATTAGCTCTTTTAGCCGCTCCGTTCAATTTATCATCATCAAACCCAACCTTTTTAGCGGTGTCATAAAATACTTTTGTAGTTTCTGCAAGCCTTGTTATTTTAGCGTCTATTTCGTCAATAGAACCCTCTTTCATTCCTAATACATCTGTGGTATTAGTTTTAGATAGTGCGTTTTTAACAAGTTTGGCAGATTCAACACTAAGTTGTTGGTAATGCTCTTTCATTTGAAGTAACTCGAAATTAGTTTCGGTTAACCCAGAATTGATCTTTTGAATGTCGGCAGAGTCACCACCCATTTTCAAACCATCGAGCGCATTCATTGCGGACTGTATGTTGACGGCTTCTTTCTTTAAGTCATCAATCCATTGAAGCTGTACGGTCGTGTCTGCTCGCGGTTTCTTCTTATCGGTAATGCCCAATAGATTGTATTCAACATCTGCAATCTCTTTATTTATCTGAACTAATCTTGCACTAAGTCCTTCAAGTGCTGAATTTTTATTTGCCTGATTAGAACCCGCATAAAATTCTTTAGAACTTACTTCTAAATTTCTGTAATATGCGGACATATTTTCCAGCACTGTCATTGTCTTTTCGAGTGCGGGTGCGGGTGGTGTTTTTAACGAATCGGTATATGATTTATATGCAGCCTGCTGTTCGTGTATGGTATTAAGAAGTTCTTTGTTCTTTGAATACCCCTGTTCTGATAAAGCTAATTTACTATATGCGATTATGTTATCGTTAATACTTGCTTCCAGCCCCTTAGCAAATTCTATCGTGCTGCTTTGAACAGCCATATTTGCAGTATGAGCTTTTGTTTCTTCTTTAATTTTAGTGGTTAAATCAAAGATTGTATCAACTTCGCCAGCCCTAATATCTGCAAGTTTTTGTTCAAGCATTATTTCTTTTGCTTGATTATCTGTGCCTCCCGATCCTCCACCTCGATTATTTGAACCTCCATTATTATTATTACCACCACCGCTATTATTTTGCTGTGTATAAGCCGATGTATCGAACTTAACATGAATAGGATTAGCCAACATAAAGGCTTCCCACTGTTCGTTAAGTTTTATGATTCGTTGGGTTGCGTCAAGTCCGTCCGTTTCGGTATCAAAACCTATTTTGTATTCTAATCCTAAGTCGTCTGCCATATTATTTTTCGTTTAGTTCGTTTGCAATGTTTTGAGCGCGTTGCTCCGGTGTTAATTCGGTATTCATTCCAAAGCGAGAAAGCATACCGTTAAATTCGGCATCTGTTTTTGGTTTGACATCGGTATGCTTATCCTCTTTTTTGCTGTCGTAGTTGACTCTGGTTTTATCAAGTAATAATAGACTTTGTTTATTTATTCCATCTATAAACCAATACTTTAAGTAAGCCCACAAGCCTAAGTATGGATATATTTCGGTCATTAGCGAGTTATCAAGTGAGATTTGATATTGCGATGGTATTACTTCTGCTCCGTTTTTATCATCCGAGTCCGACTCGCTGCCAGATTTCTTAGTTGAATTGAGCATTTCGAAAAAAAAACAAACTCTGGATTTGATAGTCCCGCTTCGATTATTCCGTAAAATGTTTCGGATGTATATTTAGCCTCCAAATATCTCCAATGGATGGCATGTAGGAATGGAATGAAAGACCAAAGATTTAGCATAAGATAGCTACATACCTTTACGTCAAATACTTGTATTAGCTTTAATTTCTTTTTTCTACTTAGTTTGTCGTTGTAGTCAATCGCTACTTGTAGATCAATTATTTTATTAGTTATCTTTCTTTTTGTATCAGATAACTTAAATGTCTTTCCGAGAATTGTAACCGATGTCATATCTCCCTTTTCTATTCGGGATGATATAGCCATAAGTTCTGCTATTTTAGCTTGTTCTTGTTCTGTTGCCATGTTTGGTTTTTAATTAAAAAGGGCACGGTGGATTACCGCACCCTTTTAGGTTTAGAGAAAGAAAGATGATTAGGCAGTTGCTACGTTCAAAGCACCGCGTATAATCATTGCGGTATCAAAAGCGGTAGTATCAATGTTCTGTGCTGTAACCGTACATTTAACAGCCAATACCTTGCTATCCAATATGATAGTAGATACAATTTTAGCCATTGGGAATAATACGGCTTGGTTAGCTACGTCATTTGCAACCATAATAGGGCAAGTAACAATAGGTAATGCTTTACCAATACCAACTACTGTTGATCCGGTAACAACAACATCGCCCGTAGCGAAAGTAGCAGCTTTGGTACGTGCGCCCAAGAATTTCAGAAGCATAGCAGCCGAAGTATTGTAGCATATAAACTCGAACTTGTTAGTTCCGGCAACGGCTGTAGAAACTACAACGCTTCCTTTTTCATTTTTAACCTGTGTTTCGGTAGGGGCATCTCCGGTAAAGCTGGTAGAATCCAATTTTACATCATTCAGCGACTTCCAATTCGTCAAAGTGGCGATGGTAGCTACTGCATAATCGGCTGGTGCATCGGCGATACAGATGTCAGAGATTCCACTGAAAATAGAGGAAAGAATGTCAATCTTTACGATTTGTGTAGGCATGATTTATTTATTTTAATAGATTTTTACTAATATGTTAATTATTTTTGTTGAGTACCCTTCCGAAATCCCACGCCCACTATAAACTAAATTCGAATTATCTAAGCTAAAATGG
>Ga0302210_10001252_pt1 | contig 10843 bp, 9 predicted proteins | sample II_Fen_E3_2_FD_198793 | JGI IMG/M metagenome (GOLD analysis project Ga0302210, IMG submission 198793) | Peat permafrost microbial communities from Stordalen Mire near Abisko, Sweden - II_Fen_E3_2 | ecosystem: Environmental > Terrestrial > Soil > Wetlands > Permafrost | place: Sweden: Abisko... | reverse complement strand
GGATTTTAAAACTGATAATCAACTAGTTATACTACAGCTGAAGGATGAAAGATGTTTTCAAGTTTCTATGTATAGAGCACAAAAGTAATGATAAGGCACAAAAAACTTCAGCATCTTCCAAAGGAAACTTAAGCATCTTCCAAAAGGAACTTCAGCATGTTTGCTCAAAGACTTCAGCACCTTTTTTAAGAAGCTGAGCTTGTTTTTAAAAATGCCCTGCATCAAATTTTGAAAGACCTGCATCAATTTATCACTTCCTGAAATTAGTCCTTCTTGTTATATCTTTTTTGCGATGAAAAACACATAACCATAGAATTCCTTATACTTACGGTATAGCTGAGTTTCATATCGTTGAAACGCGACAAATTCTTCAGCACTCTTATTTCCCGCATATTTATTAGGAAAACCACATGCAATCACGATTTTCAACGTTTGATGAAGAATTCTTTCATCAACGTTTTTTCCTTATTTGTTAACTTCAATATATACTTACCCGACGACAAGCTTGACACATTAATTTCAGTATCATTAGCAGAATTAACAGTTTTGCTCATTACTACTTTGCCGGCCATATCGTATACTAGGAGAGTTGACAAACTATTATTGCTCCCTGCAGAATAATCTATATGCAACACATCATCCGCAGGCGATGGCCATAATGCCAAACCATTTTTACTATCATTTGCTACCTCTGATATGGCATCAGGATAAATTCCTGCAAGTCGCGCAACATCACTTGCCGGCAATGCATAGTTATAAACTCTGAAATCATCAAGATAACCATAGAAAAATGGATCGGAAGAAGACTGACTACGACCGAGATAATTCAACACAGGCTGAATATCCATTGGAGTTATCGTGATAGCATTCGATTCACCCACCAATACCCCATTAACATAGATGCGTGCTCCCGATGCACTTAACGTAACTGCCACGTGCGACCATTTAAATCGGGCTAACATGGAAGGAGCACTCACCGATTGCTCTACCCCATTTTTTCTAATCGTGAAAGTCAATAAGCCAGAGCTAGAACGGGGAGTTAAAAACAGGCCTTCCGTAGCATCGTTTCCAAAATCGAAAAGATGTTGTCCGCTAGTAGTATTTCTCCAATAAGCCCATGTTGCAATAGTCATTTCTTCTTGATTGGCTACAGTTGCCGGAAGCTGTACAAATGTCTTTGTACCACTTAGTCCAATTGCTTTTGCGCCTATCTTACCAGTAGGATATGAAATATCACCATACGATGCGCTGTGATTTAGATTAATCGTACTATCTAAAGTATTATCCTCAAACTCAAGATGAGCCACCAAATCATGATTTCCTGTAGTCGTTGCAGAAACTTCCGTAGAATATACAGAGTGATTCAAAGCTTTGTCCACAGCTTTAATGGTATAGAAGTACTGTCCGGCTGTCGTGGCAGTATTATCTACAAAAGAAGTCGTTTTTACGTTACGTGCAATCGTGTTGTAAGAGCCACCCGCTGAAGAGGAACGGAATATAGTATATCCGGCCACATCCGTTTCGGGACTGGCAGACCAAGTTAATTGAACTGATTCTGCATTTGCTGTAGCAACTACATTGCTCGGTGCACTAGGAGCCTTAAACTCCACAGTTGTACCAACCGGAATGAAACGCCATTGTTGGTTCGTTCCGCCATCCTTATCCGATTGTTGAATGCTTGCTCCATTATAGATGCTGTTACCTGCTACCTCTAAACATTTGGCACTGTAACGACTACGAATATAAAACCATCCATCTCCGGCATATTCAAGATACCACTGTTGATTGACGCCCTTCGTGCTTTCCCACAAAATTATATTACCACCATTATCGAGTGACCAATTTAAAATATCCAATGATTTTGCACTACCTACCCCGATAAACGAAAAGTAGCTAAAATCGCCACCGATCACAGAGTCTACGGGAGTCACAGTCCATTGCTGATTCGTTTCACTTGCATTCGCATTTTGCTGGATGTTGGCACCCGAAGTAGTAGAAGTAGAACCACCAGCCACTTCCATTACCTTACGGCTATTACGATTTACCACCACATAAGTTCCACCAATAATCGGTTGAATGTCGTCGCCCCAAGTAATGTTAATCACCTTTTCAGCATTATTCTGCCCTACTTGGTAACCGGTACCACCCGGCATTACTTGCGTATACTCGCGCTGTGGCCCGTGTCCGTCATAATATACATCCCTGTCTTTCGAAACAAAACGATAAGTAGTTGTAGCAGCTTGCCGCTCTGACTCACCGACAAAAGCTTGTATCTGTCCATCCGGATTACGGTAAACCGATGCAGCAGTCCAGTTAGGGCGATGCTCAGCATACCCTAGCCGTTTGCCATCGCTTGCCCTCACAAACTCTCCGCGTGCGAACTCTGCCGTGCCCCACCAAATGCCGGTTTGCATGCCATATTCCACACCAACCATAGCTTCCATCACATTATGCAGCTCATCATTCGTAGCATGATCACCATTAGCCCTTACCGTCTGAAAGAAACTGGCATAGTTATCGAAAGAGCCTGCAAGTTGGTGCGTATTTCCCTCATCCAATCGATCCTTTAAAGTATTATACCAAGGTAAAGCTTGATCCGTATTAAGCGTATTACCACCGGAAATACGAATGGTATCGAAACGAGAATTGTTTCTCAACTCACCGGCAATATTGTAGAAATCAGTAATAGTACCTTGCCCGGTAGCTGTATAGTCAGGTTCATTGAACGGAGAAACAGTAACTACAGCACGTCCTTGATCGGTATGATGTTTTGTTGTAATATCTATCAGCTGGGCCCAACGTGCAGCATTGCCCACAAACCAAGAATCGACAGAAGAATGATCGCAGTTTAGCACCACTTTCGTATTCGGCCCCAGTAAACTAATTATGCTCAATCGTTCATTAAGCTTACTAAGTTCAGCAGCAGCTAATTCGCCGTCAACTAACGGAGCTGTTGGAGTAAATGACGATCTTACTACATCCACATTATCTTTTCCCATAAAAGCAATGCCGCGTCGAACATTTACTTCACTGAGCCAGGCCAAATCTAATCCCCAAGTAATTGGTTTAGAGACACCGGTGTCAGTAACACAGAATGAGATCGTTCGATCAGAAATAGGTTGGGCAACCAGGTTACTACTTGCACTGGTAACTTGTGCATTAATTGGGGCAATTCCAAGCCCCAATAATAGGATTACGGATAAAAAATTATTTCTCTTCATGAATTTAATTAAGGCTGATACGTTAATACTTCCATAGAACTTGGGGACAGCAGATGACTCAACATCTCTGCAAGTTCCACTTCTAGGGAAAGCACGAATCACTTTTATATAACTATAAACCAGGGCTCAAAGTTACGAATTAATAATGAGATTTGCAATTTAAAGCGAATTTTTCTTTCCTTAATTTCGGTTTTTAAATAAGATGATCGCAAAGGAAATCCATAATATTGTTTCGCAGATGATAGCTACAAAAATAGAAGAATTTACTGTTCCTCTAATAAATTCGTAGCTTCCCATGCAAGATAATCCAAACATGGTAATTCCGGTAGCCATACAAATTAGTTGTCTTGCTTTTGAGTGAGGCAAATTTCTAGTCCCAAACATTAGCACAGAGATTCCCAACATAAACATTGAAGTTCTTCGAGCAAGAATAGATGTAGCCTCAGAAGACTGTAACCCCAAACCTTCGACAAAAGAGTCCGACATGAAAAACAATTGCACAAACAAATAAATGAATAGTACAGAAGTTGCGATAGTTACGATTTTATAAAAGAGGTTCATAAAGTATGCGCTGTTAATTCTTTTTCTTTTATTAGTGGTTGTTCGGAAATTCCGAACAACCACTGAACATGGAATTCACTTATAATGCTTTTTGACTTCCCAATACCCATAACGCATACTACCAAGACATTCCATGAGACCAATATCCTGCAATCGTGCCAAATTGTATTTAGCACTTTTGCATGACAAGGCAAATAAGCATCAAGATAAACAGGAGATTTTTCATATCTTTCTTTGGTAAAGCGAACTGCAAGTTACCTAGAGTGTACTTTTTGCATATCAGAATAAAGTTTATAGTCTTTTTGAAACTTAAACTATGTTTTTAATGCTTATAATATTTTCTATAACAAACAATCGTAAAATCTGATCTCTTGGGAGTTCTATATCATCATAATTCTGATTTTCAGAACGGAGTATTACAATATCCAAATTTGTAGGATGCTTCCGTATGTATTTTATCATTCTGTATTCTTGGGTTATTATAAAATATATCTGTCCATAATATAGATATTCTCTATGCTTTATTTCTCTCACAACTATTTTATCTCCAGAATTAATAATTGGCTTCATGCTGTCTCCTGATGCTGTAATAATAGCCGAAGTCTTGCTGATAAAAGGAAGACTTATATAACCAGAAATATTTTCTTTCACAAACATATGTGCGTTATGTTCAGATGAATCTATATCATAAATAGGCGTTCCTGCAGGTAGATCAATTTTCTTTTGCGATATTTCATGAGTCCGAATCATATCCCCTTCTCCTGTGAGAAGCCATGCTGGATTTAAATCAGGAAACTGCATAGTAATCCTATTTAATGTTTTGGGCTGAATAGATTGGACAATGTTGTTTACAAAACCGTTGGAGAGTCCGCATTGCAAAGCAAAGTTCTTTTGGCTCAATCCTTTATAGGAAAGAAATTCTATAAGCCGCTGTTTTACAGTAAGATCCTCATTCATTTATTTATATGCTGTCTAAATTGTATAGTATTACTAAAATAAATATTAATATTTGTTTGCATGTTACATAGCTTTACTATATCTTTGCAACGATAATTAATATAATTCAACTCCCAAATTTGGAAGTAGGGCGTACAACTTGACAAAGATATAGAAAATATTTCTTAGAACAAAAAAATGGAAGAGAAAAGAAAGCAGATAATAGTTCCTTTCGGGGCGATCAAGAGAATTTCCCTTGAATGTAATACCAGCATAAAAACTGTACATAAGGCTCTTGTCTATGAAGGAGAAACCGACATGCAGAGAAAATGTAGGGAGGTAGCAATAAGATTATTCGGAGGAAGAATAACCAAAGTATAAAGCGTTTGATAAATTCAATCTAGTTGATATTTTTAAACTTATCACTTAAAAAACAATTTATATCACTTAAAAAAATGAAAATGAAAAAAATTAAATTTCTTATGCCATTATTGGTAATGTTAGTAATGAGTATTGCTTCTATAGGGTGCAGCTCGGATGATAATGATGATCCTGTATTAGATTCAGGGACTATGGTTTCAGGAACATATACTGGTCAACTAAAATACGGTGACGAAGTTGTGAGTGATGCTTATGTAGTAACTATTGCAAGAATATCATCATCTGTCGCATCTGTTAATGCGAAATTTTTTAGCGAAGCCGTAAACTTTAATGTAGCTCTAAGTAATGGACAATATGTACTAACAAATTCCAACTATCCGAATATTTCTATTCATGTCTCAGGGAACACTCTAATACTTTCATACTTAACGACAAGTAATTATATGTTTGGTTTTACAGGAATAAAAGGATAATATAAATTATGCGTTACATCCTATTCTCATTTGTATTCTGCGTATGCCTCAGAGCTTTCGCCATTATTGCTTATCCTAAAAAGGTAAATTACACTTTACCGAATGGTAAAACCGTTTTTTTATCTTTGCACGGAGACGAATTCTCTAAATGGGCAACAACAGAAGATGAATATACTCTATTACCAGATAGTTTAGGATGGGTATATGCTAAAGCAGATGCAACAGGGCACGCCATTGCATCTGCTTTTAGAGTCTGTTCTTTAGAGGATCAGAGTGATTCATTACGAATGTTTTTATTACAAACTCCTGTTAATCTATCCGTATCAATAAATAAAGAACAATTAAGTAAAAAACGAATAATTAATAAAACCAGTTCGGATAAAATAGCAGCTACGGGAAATAGAAAGGCATTAGTAATTTTAATGGCATTCAAAGATTTTGCTTTTAAAAAGACCTATCAAAATATTTACGCACTATTTAACCAAGAGAATTACAATGAAGATGGAGCAATTGGAAGTGTACACGATTATTACGAGAGCTCTTCTTATGGGCAGCTAAATCTTATGTGTGATGTGCTAGGGCCCTATACTGCAAGTAATAACATGAGCTATTATGGTGGAAATGTAACTGGCGGGTATGATCGTAATCCAGAAGCATTATTTCAAGAAGCCATCCAGCAGGCTTCTTTAGAAGTAAATCTTGCCGATTATGATGAGGACGGAGATGGATATGTAGATAATGTACATATTGTATTTGCTGGTTATGGCGAAGAAGCTGGAGCTGCTTCTACAGCGATATGGTCACATGAAGCGACTCTCAATCAACCTATAACAATAGATGGAGTAAAGATAAATGGCTATTCTTGTGCTCCTGAACTACGTGGAAATAGTGGAAGTGGATTATCCCGAATAGGAGTCCATTGCCATGAAATAGGGCATTCGTTAGGAGCTATGGACTTTTATGACACAAATTATTCCACTGGTGGCCATTATTTAGGCACAGGGAATTGGGATATAATGGCTTCCGGAAGTTGGAATGATGATGGAATCTCACCTGCTGATTTCAATCCATATGTAAAAGCCTATAATTTTGGTTGGGTAAATGTGCAGACATTATCAAACGGAAAAAATAGAATTCTCTCTACTAATGAGAATAAAGATCAAATTTATAGATTAGAGACTCCAATTTCTGGAGAATATTATCTATTGGAGAATCGAACCCAGACCAGATTCAATGTTTCGTTACCTGGCAGCGGCCTTTTAATTTATCACATTAACAAAGATATTGCATCATCTTCTAGCGGAAATACAATAAACGCGACCTGTCCTCAAATGTGTTATCCTATTTGTGCATCCTCCACAACGACTATACCGACAATATCAGCAGCCTCTTTTGGAGAAATCAATAGCGCAGGATGCCCCTTTCCGGGAAAATCAGAAAAAACATTGTTTGGCATCAATACTATTCCAGCCTCTTTTTGTTGGGATGGAACGGAGTATGATATTGCACTTTCGGATATAGTCCAAAATATAGATGGAAGCATAAGCTTATACAGCAATACACGGAGCCAGGATAGCGATTTAGCGGCAGACACAATTTATGAAGAGAACTTTGAAAAAGTTGCTCCAGATGTAAAGCAGCTGCAAGGTAGTGTGAATTGGAAAATATACAACAATGCTACTGACTTTCAAATGTCTGATGGCTTTACACCAGCACCCTATAAAGGGAGTGGTTACCTCTATATGAAACAGTCTACGTTGCTACTTTCGAATACAAAAAGTACAAGTCAAGTAGAATTGAACAGCCTAGACTTAGATCCAAATTCCTCATATACAATAGAATTTCAATATCAAAATAGAGGGAATAAGAGTGGCCAACCATTGTTAAAATTTCTCTACCGCACTCCTATTATGGCAGATTGGCAAGAATTGGCTACTTATAATGATTTGTCTTCTTCATGGATAAAAAAAGAAATTACGCTTTTAAATCCAAATGAACAATACAAGCTAGCCGTTCAAGGCGATCTTTATTATGGAGGATTATATATAGACAACATAAAAATATATGAATCTACAAAAACCGGTTTGACATCTTGTAAAGACGATCATTATAATCTATATATTCAAAATGATCAATTGTATGTGGACAGCCCGAAGTGTACAGAACTTACATGGACAAATGTACTAGCGAATTTACAAGGAGAATCACTCTTAAGCATTGGGAGTAATTGTATCCCTCTACCTCGAAAAGGTATTTATTTAATTACTATTGGAGGAAAATGTTACAAGATAGTAAATTATTAATATAAACTTTTAAAAACAAAAAAGCTATGAGACGTATTAACTTAAAAAAAAGAATGTGTTTTATTTTATTGGCACTCCTTTCAACTGTGAGCATTTTCGCACAATCCAGAGTATCAATAAACCAGTATCAAGATGTAATATACTTGAAAAACGGAAGTATCATACATGGTCTGATTGTTGAGCAGGTCCCTAATGAATCTATTAAAATTCAAACAAATGATGGAAATGTTTTTGTTTATAGTATGTCAGATGTTCTTAAGATGGCAAAAGAATCAATTCTTGCTGATTCAAAGACTGTTTCAAAAGTAAATACTGATTTTAATAGGAAGTCTCCGGGGGTATCTCTTTTATGCTCTTTTTTAATTCCTGGATTAGGGCAGATCATTAATGAAGATTATGGTAAAGGAATAGGTTTCTTTATAGGATATTCGGGGCTAATAAGTGCCGCAGTAGGTACTGCAAACGATGACCCAGATACATCCATTATTTGTGTCGGATGTGCTTCGCTTGTGTGGGTTATTTCAATGATAGAAGCTCCTATTAGTGCCAACAACTATAATAAAAAACATGAAAGTATGATCTCTCTAAACTTAGGAGGGAACAAATCGTTAAATATGTCCCCAGATATATCTTTCAATAAGAATCCTTTGATGGGATATAATTCCAGAACTCCCTCTTACGGAGTAAAAATGAGTCTATCTTTTTAATATGTTGCATTTTTGCTTTTTTATTATGCAAACAGCTCTCAAATGTAACATAAATATTTCCTCATGTGGAAGTAATGATGAAGATACTGGTTATGATACTGATGCAGTGACAATTTCGGTTAAAGCTATTGATTTAGGACTAAGCGTAAAGTGGGCGAACTGTAATGTAGGTGCTTATTATCCTGAACAGTATGGTGGTTTATATGGTTGGGCAGATCCAACTGGTACAAAAACATCCTCAAACAATAATGTATATCCCAGTTCAAATCCTCCTCCTAATACATGCGGGACAAAGTATGATATTGCACGTGAAAAATGTGGTGGTAGTTGGCGACTACCTACCCATACTGAACAAACTGAATTACGCACGCAGTGTAGTTGGACTTGGACTACTTATCACGGCATAAACGGTTATAAGGTTGTAGGCCCTAATGGGAATAGCATTTTTTTGCCTGCTGCGGGTTGTCGTAACGGCATGGACATTTATAGCCAAGGGCTAGGTGGATTCTATTGGTCAGGTACGTTGTGCACTTGTTATAGTTCTATTGCATATGGTCTTTATTTCCGCCACTCTAATGTGTATTGGTACTATAATGATCGTTCATACGGTCAGTCGGTTCGCCCTGTTACAGAATAGGAAGGGCTTTTTCCGGTATTTAATTTATTAAAGTGCTAAAGTGCGTGCAAGATGCCAGTTTGCATACGTCTAAAATATAAATCAAATTTCATCAGTAGATTGTATAATTATATTTTATTATTAATTATTATGAATATTCTTTTCCAACCGACATACGCCGCACTGCTTTTGCTAGGCGCTTGTAGTATATTTTTTCCCTCGTGTGGAAAAGACGATGACGATGACATCCGTCAGGATGCAGTGACAATTTCGGTCAAAGCTATTGATTTGGGATTAAGTGTAAAGTGGGCGAACTGCAATGTTGGTGCTTCTTCTCCTGAACAATATGGTGGTTTATATGGTTGGGCAGATCCGACTGGAACAAAAACATCCGAGAATGACGATGATTACTATTCAATTTCAAATTCCTCCTCTAATATAAGTGGAACAAGTTATGATATTGCACATGTTAAATGGGGGGATGGTTGGCGTCTTCCGACTCTCACTGAGCAAACAGAATTGTTCACGCAGTGTAGCTGGACTTGGATTACTTATCATAGTGTGAATGGTTATAAGGTTATAGGTCCTAATAGGAATAGTATATTTTTGCCTGCTGCGGGGTATCGTGATGGTTGCTATGTTAGCTACCAAGGGTTAAGCGGAAGTTATTGGCCAGGTACAATTAAAAGCGGACGTATAACTTATCTGTATTTAGATAGCAACGATGCACATTTTGCCAACGGCATCGGCTACCCCCATTACGGTCTGTCGGTCCGCCCTGTTACAGAGTAAAAAGAGATCTTAACCGCATATTCAATTTATTTAGATGCTAAAGTAACTATTTAATACTGTTTAAGTGCGAAATTATAGATTTAATCCAGCCAACGGATAAATATTAATATATTAAAATTATGAAACATTTTTACACAAGAAAGATAGCTATTGCTTTCCTTTTGATTTTTATTGCATGTGCATCATGTTCAAAGGATGATGATATGAATTCAGAGAATCAAACTAGTTCAACAACGTCAAGTGTGTCCCTCCAAAATCAGTATAACACTCAAAAAGGATATTTGATCAGTAATATCAAGAGCTATAATAATGCAACAAATTCAGCTTTAAGATTATCTCTTTTAAAGGGCATAAGAACAATTCAAAAATTAATGCGTACAATACGAGAAAATGCAGCTAAAAAAGGTTGTTATATTACTAAATCTAGTTTAGAAGATTGGTAAATAGACTCAAAACGATTCTTTCGAGAATGTATTGTTAATTGTATTTCTTTCCCAATTTCTTTATGTCTCGTTCTAGTTCCTTGATACTCTCCAAATGCTCAATTTGCTTTTGAGATGCTTTGTATTGGTTATATTCGTCTGTTGCTTTTTGAAGAGCCAGTTCGTGAGATATATGCCCGGCATGTTCCAAAATGTTTTTATCATTCATAGTAAGAATTTGCTTGAGTTTTTCAATCCAATCCTTCATATACATAGGTCTGTGCGATATTGCCTGTGCTTCGGCATAAGCTAGAAATTGCTCTACTATGAGCTTTAGCAAATCAATTTCCTCTTTGTTTAAGTAATTCTTTCCAATCTCAGCATCTGCCTTATGTACTTTGTTGGGAACGGCAGTAGAAGTCAATCCCATT
>Ga0302210_10001248_pt1 | contig 10850 bp, 12 predicted proteins | sample II_Fen_E3_2_FD_198793 | JGI IMG/M metagenome (GOLD analysis project Ga0302210, IMG submission 198793) | Peat permafrost microbial communities from Stordalen Mire near Abisko, Sweden - II_Fen_E3_2 | ecosystem: Environmental > Terrestrial > Soil > Wetlands > Permafrost | place: Sweden: Abisko... | reverse complement strand
TTAACCTTACTTGAAAAGAAAGCTATTGCAGAAAAAATGAGTGCTAACGCTATTTTCATAGCAAAAGAAAATATCAATCAAGCCTCATTAAAAAGACAAAAGGACTTAATCACTGAAAGAACGAATCTTTTAATCGGTGCACTTCAATATGAAATGACTCTTGAACGAAGTAAGGAAGATGAAATTATTGCAGGTAAAAAACAGACGATTGAACAGCAATACTTTTTAGAACTTGTAAGAATAAAACAGGATCGAGACGAACAGATCAAAGAACAGAATTTAAAACTATCCGCTGATCCACTTTATCAATTAGAACATGACAAACAAATCGCTCTGATTACTCAACAGTCAAGAACTAAAGAAGCTCAAGCAAATACCGCTTTTGATGAAAAGGAACGATTAAGAAAATTAGACGCAGCACAAACCGATTTAAATAATGAACTCGAATTAGTTCAGGGGAATATTGATTTAGAATACTCATTGAAATTAAAAGGACTCGAAGCCGAAAGGAAAGCTGAACTATTGGCAGCCGAAACAACCGGTGCCAGTGCTCTTTTAATTAATGCGAAATTTAATAAGTTAGAAGCGGATAGCGATACCGAAAAATTTCAAAAGAAATTCGAAGCAATTAAACAGTGGGCTGATGAATCATCGAAAATTCTTACAGCCAGTAACGAACTTTCAAAACAGATCGAAGCCGGACAACTTCAAGACGCTGAAGAATCGAACACAAGTAAAACACAAGATTTAGACGATCGACTTTCTAAAGGTCTTATTTCTCAAAAGCAACATGATGCCGGGGTCGCAGCTTCAGCGGCCGATCTGGATAAGAAGAAAAGAAAAATAACTCACGACCAGGCAGTAAGAGAAAAGGAGCTTAATATTTTAAGTGTGATAATAAACACAGCAGCGGCAATTATGGCACAATTAAAAATAGGTCCGGCCGGTATTCCTTTGTCAATTGCGGCAGGAGTAACAGGAGCTATTGAGTTAGCTACAATTATAGCTACTCCCGTACCGAAGGCAAGTAGAGGTTTATTATTAAAAGGCAAATCTCATGCACAAGGAGGGATTCCCATTGAAGCTGAGGGAGGGGAAGCAATAATTAATAAAAATAGTACTTCTTTATTTGGCCCGATCCTTTCGGCAATGAATGTTGCCGGTGGTGGTGATGCATTTTCAAATCAACCTTATACTATTCCGGACGGGGGTTATACAGTTAGGCAGTCTCAGAACTCAGGAGGAAACGGAATCACAAAGGCTGAAATGGAAGAGATCATGAAACAATTAAAAGTTTATGCAGCTATTCAAGACATTCGAAAAGCTGATGAAAATTATACTAAAATAGAGGATCGAGGATCTTTTTAAAAATATATTATTTGTTGTTGTGAAGGGTTGGGGCTGTGAAGTTCTGACCCTTTTTGTTTACTGTCATAAAATTGACATTTGCAAATATTATCTTAAATATACTTTTGTAATGCTTAGTTAAAACAAAATGATAGTAGATGAAAGAAATCAGAGTTTATAAAGACATTGACAAAGAAGATATTTTCTTTTCGTTTTTCGGAGAAGAGGACCCATTTTCTTTTTCGGCTGATTCTATCCACAAAGTTTTTGACGAAAATCCGGAAGAAAACGAATTCAAATTCAACATTGATTGTAACGGTGGAACAGTCTCAGAAGGATTAAGAATTTACGATGTAATGCGTACATCCGGTAAAACTCTTTATTGTAATATCGAGGGCGGTTGTCATTCAATGGCAGTAGTTCTACTCTTGGCCGCTCCAAAAGAAAACCGTACAGCAAACCCAAATTCACGGGCACTCATTCATGAAGTTCGAGGGGGTTCATGGGATATGCTTAGGGCTGAAGAGATGAGAATCTTAGCTGATGCAATCGAGGTAGAACAGAACGCAATTCTTGACATTTACGCTGAACGTACCTCTTTCGATAGAGTCGAGTTAGAGCTTCTTATGAAAGAAGAAAAACAACGTACAGCCTCTGAGTTACTTCAATATGGATTCATTTCAAAAATAAATATTTACAGTACTAACAAAAAACCAAAAAACCAAATGAGCAAAACTGCTATTACGGTTCAGGAGCTTTTAAATCAAACGAAAGAGTTTGGTAAAAAACTTAAGAATCTTTTGGAGGGCGAAACCGAACCTGTTAACCAGGATTGGACGGATGCCGATGGTAAAGTATTGTTCACGTCTGAAGGCGCTGAAGCTGACTTGGTAGTTGGTTGCGTTGCTTCTCCTGATGGGACATACGAATTACCCGATGAACGTACGGTTATTGTAGCCGGTGGAGTTGTGACAGAAATCACAGAACCGCAAGCCGATGCAACCGAAGTTGAAAACCTTGAAGCACAAGTTGAGACGTTAACCAACGCTCTTACTGAAGCTCAAAATCTCATTACTGAACTGAGCAATCATGTAACAAGTAATTTTGTTGCTACACCAAGGACCAAAAGCCCGGGTAAACCAGCAAACAAAACCTTAACAGGCGAAGAGTTACGAAACCAAACACGTGAAAAACGTGCTAAAATGAAAGGAGAAACCAAATAATGGCCGCAATTTTAGATTTTAGTCAATTTACCTTCTCCGCTGAAGAAATCAGAGCGGTGAAAGAGCTCCTTTGGGATGAAGTAATTCAGGCTCCTGAAATTTCTATGTTACATACCATATTCGAAAACATTGTCTTTGACAAAGAAATCGGATTTATCGGTAAGGGTGGTATGGTTGGAGTTGCTCAACAGGGATGTGATCCAGTTGCGCAAGCTTACAACATTGCAACTCGTAAAGTGAAATGGTCTCCAAAGGGATGGGAAATTTTAATTCATCAATGCCGTACGGATATTGAAGCAACCGCCGCTGTTTACTCAATGAAAACCGGAACTTCTTATGATGACTTCACCTCGAGTGATTATATGGCAATCATCCTTGAAGCTTTGGCAATTTCAGTGAAAGAGTTCATTATGCGTTTGTTTTGGTTCTCTGACACCACCGCGGATGTTATCGCTAATGGTGGAACGTTAACCGCCGGAACTGACAAGAAGTATTTCAATATCATTGACGGTTTTTGGAAACAGATGTTGACCCAAACAACTGTTAACGCAGCTCAAAAAGTTTCTATCACTGAAAATTTAGGTACAACTTATATTCTTCAGGCTTTAGTTCCTGCAAATGTTCGTGATACTTATTTGCCTGCATTGGTTTTTGGAGCTGATATGAACTTACGTGGTATGGCTAACGGGTTCATTCCTTGTACACAGTCGTTTTATGATGCTTATCAAAAATCACTGATGAGTGTTAATGGCGGAATCGAAGCATTGTATTTGAATCTGATTGGTGGAATCAAAACCCTTTCTTTTAATGGTATTCCATTGCTTCCAATTCCTATCTGGGATGTGATCATACGTACTTCGTACAATACAGGTGCTAAATGGTTGAACCCTCACCGTGCTGTATATGTAACGAAGGATATACTCGCTGTAGGTGTTGACTCTTCCAAGTCTTTTGGTGACATCGATGTTTGGTATCAAAAGGATTCCCGAAAGGTAAAAATCGAAGCACAAGGAAAAGCAGATGCAAAACTGTTGAACCCAGCCCTATTCGAATTAGCAATCTAAACCCATTCCGAAAGCAAAAGAGAATACACTTGATTGTCGTATTCTCTTTTGAATAGGAACTAAAAAATTAAATATATGGATTGTTCAACTATTGCCGCCGGCTTAATTGCCGTGAATTGCGCTAAATCTTCCATTCCTGGAACTGGAAGTAAAGTATATCTCTTGTCTTATGCGGAAATCAACCGTATTTTGTCAACTGTAACAGAAAATGTAATCTCAGCTATCATTATGGTAGCTACAAAAAAAGGTTACGTTTTTGAAACTCTTGATAACTCCGTAGATGGTGACACTGCTCTTGTTAAGGGCACTTACTACTCAGACTTTGATCAATCATTAATGTTGCGCGTTTTCTCGAAAACGCAAGCCGCAAAAACATTTGTCGAAAGTTTGAAACTCGCCCGGGTTGTTGCTATTGTGCAAAATAAAGAAACTGGAACCGCTGGTGAAATTACTTACGAGGCTTACGGATGGGATTCAGGTCTTGAACTCATGGAAATGAAATCAAGTACCCTGATGGCTGATAAAGTAGCCTTTGAACTTAAGTTAGGATCAGGAGCGAAAGCTAAAGAAACTAGTCTACCAAAGTCAGTCTTTATCACTTCAATTACAGCTACTGAAACTATGTTAGCCGGATTGATCGCATGATTACAAGGCTAAAGACTCTACAATTAAACAGGAATCAGTTCTCCACACCGGATGAACTGATTACCTTTTTAAAAAATAATGAAACCTTGCGAAATGAAATTGAAACATTAAGTAAGGTTTTTTTTCACAAATCAGTAAGCGGATGTAGTAACTGTTACTTTGATGCTTACATACAACTTATTTCATTAAAAATCAACATTGCAATGGAAAAAATAATATGTCAATTTCTTTTACTTGCCGGTGCACTTTTGCACGACGTTATAAACTTCGATAATGATTTACTCATGTCGAATGCCAACATTACTGATGATTTATCTTTGTATCATTTAAAAACAAATCCAAACTGTAGACAATATTTTCAGACGCTTCCTGAAAACGTTGATGAACTTATCGATGCTTATCAAATACACGGTGAAGAGGTTCTGTCAGAAACCGATCAGGCCGCTTTAGATTTGGAAATTCAAAACCAGATTGATGCTGAAGAAAATCTTGTTTCTCAGATTCACGTTCTTTTGAAAAACGAAGTTACTATTACCAGGATAAAAGAAATGTTCAAAGAAACTGCAAAAGTAGGAAGTAAAAATCTTACTCAACGTTTTTTGACCGAACTGATCGATCGTGCGAAAACTTTGAAAGAAGTGATTCCTTTTGTTCCTGTTGTAACAGAAGAAACAAAAACGGAAACCTCTCCTACTTTGGAAGTTCCTGAAGCTCCTGCAATCCCAACTGTTTAAACCCTTAATAAGCGTTCATAAATTGTGAGCGCTTCTTTTCCCATGAAAGCAACTACATTAAAAAGAGACAGACGGTTCGAGATCCGAAACGATAGGGCCTACAAAGTTCAGGCGTACGGAGAATGTAACGATTACCCCCAGCAGGTTATGGAAATCGTTGACGCTTCCGGTACCGGAAAAAGCTGTGTAGATGTGTACGCAAAATTCATAAGTGGAAAGGGTTTTGAGGACGTTGATTTTTACAAAAAAATTGTCAACCGATTAGGACAAACGAATGATTATATTTCTGACCAGGTCTCTAAAGATTATGCAGAGTTTGGCGGGTTCGCTATCCATGTAAATTGGAATGCAAACTTTAAAATTTGCGAACTGCAGCACATACCTTTTGAACAGGTTCGTTTTGAAATGTTGGATTTAGAAACATTCGAATTTAACCGTGTAGCATTACACCCTGACTGGGGACGTAGATTCACAAATTTAAGAAGGTGGAGAAAAGAAGATATTCAATTTGTTGACTTCTTTAATCCGGATCCCGTAGAAATTCAATCACAAATTGATCAAGCCGGAGGTTGGGAAAACTATAAAGGTCAGATTCTTTACTTCTCTAACGAGGGTGAAAGGGTTTATCCACTTCCTGTATCAGATACGGTCTTAACAGACATGAGTACAGAAGAGGGAATTGCCAATGTTTCGAACAGAAACGCACGGAACAACTTCTTAACAGCTGGGATGCTTATAAATACAGTATCAAACAATGATTCAGCAGCAAGTACCGAATACGGTAGTAGTGAATCAGAGAATGAAAGAAGAGAAGAATCAGGACAAAACAGAGAAGATCAGACAACTCAATTCGAATTAGCTATAAAATCATTCCAGGGAGACGAAACAGCCTGTAAAATGATGTATGTTGAGATCGAAGAGGGAGAAACGGCACCCGTTTTTACTTCATTTAAGGGTACAAATTACGATAAAGAGTTTACTGTAACACTTTCAACCTCACAATCTAACATAGGAAAGCGATTTAATCAGCCCCCTATCTTAAGAGCTGAGAATGTAGGAGCAAATTTTGGGGCTGATTTGATGAAAAATGCCTATGATTACTACAATTCTGTAGTAGAAAATGAGCGTTTAGCACTTGAAAGAGTCTTTTCTACCATATTTCAACACTGGTTCGAACCAACATCCGGTAATTATTCTATTACTCCACTCTCTTATGAAGTAGAAATGACCCTTGCGGACCGATTAGGAGCCGAACAGTTGAAAGAAATCATTCTCTTAGTCAATGATAAGACCTTGACAAGTGATTTAAAGAGATCCATTGCAAAGACTCTTTTTGGACTTTCGGAAGATGAAGCAAATAATTTAATTCCCGTTGACATTGTAATGCCATGATAATTCAACCACAAGACATACGGGCAGTTCGCCCAATCGCTGAAAATGTAAACGATGATAAAAGACTCATTCCTTACATTGAAGAATGCGAAACACTTTATCTAATTCCAAAATTAGGAGCAAAACAATTCTTATCAATTGAGAAAGCTATAAAAGACAGTCAGCTTGAAGTTCCCGTTGCGCTTCCTGAAGTAATTGTAAACTTAATGGATGGTTGTTACTTTGATAGTGATAACCAACACTCACAGGGCTTAAAACAAGCGATGGGATATTTAGTATATTCTCGTTTTGCCAGGAATCAAAATGTAAATGTAACCGCCTTTGGAATGACTCAAAAACGGGGTGAATTCAGTGATCCGGTTGACGAAAAAACAATCATACGTATTTCAAACGATGCTGAAAAAATCGGGCTCGAATATTTGAAACAGTGTATTGATTTTTTGAACTTTGGAAAAGGAAAAAGAGATCAACGGAATTTTAAACAGAAATGCAAATTTAAAGCAATAGGAGATTAAGGTATGAGGTTCTGGAATGGAATGGTTAGAAAATTAATAGGGGTTTCGACAGATAAAATACTTATCGGAGATGAAAACTCTGACGAACCTCAATATATGGAGTTCGGAGATCTTCCGTTTGCTTCACCCGAATCACTAACCGATGAATCAAATGCTCGACTAGCAGAAGATGAATTACTTGCACAAAACATAGTAAACGAAGCATCTTCCAGATTACAGGCAGATGCTTCACTAACTGCTCAAATCGCTACTAAAGTAACCCGTCAACCTCTTGTATCCATTACCGGAACTATACAAGCCACAGCGGGAGGTCAATACGCATACGACCCTGCTACTAAGAAAATGAATGTGTCAGGATCTAACCTAATGTGGGGAATTCAGACTACTCCATCAAACGGGGTAATATATACCTTTAACGGCACGAACTACGTTTGGAACTCTTCTGAACTGATAGAAATAGGCACAGGAGGTGGAGGTGAAGGAATTAAAACCATTGTAGCAAATGACCTGTTATTTTTCGACACATTTTTAAATTTAGGACTTTACGAAAATTTAGGGTATCTACGAGGCACATATTCAGGAAGATTAAGGGCACCGTTTTTTGATCAACGGGTAGACACGATCGACAAGATTTATATACGATCTATCGATGTCTCAGATCCTAACGCAGCAATTCCTAATTTTAAAATATATGGTACAGCTCAAACGATTCCAACTGTACCCGAGGCTTCGGAAATGACGCTGATTCTTGGACATTTATCCTACACTATTAAAGCTGATGATCCAAATAATTGGAAAGTAAGTGCAAATACAAATGGTGGGTCGATGATATTCCCTTCATTAGGCGATGTTACAAAGTCTATGACGTTTATCATTCCTGGTACTTCTTATCCTATCCTTTTTAATGGAGTATCCATAGCCGCTGGAAATACTGTTTTCGCGATCTATACAGCGGGAGTATGGACAATAGACTCTACGATTGTAGAAATACCCGTTATTCCTAATTACTCTGATATCAGCGTTAAGAAGAAAATCGATGACGAAACCTTGCTTATATTAAAGGCAGATGGAAATTTTACTACGGCACTTCCTTCTGTACTGGCTTGCACGCAGAAAGATTTAATTTTACTGACTAATACGACAGATAAAAGTCAAATAGGGGTCTACCAACTAATTTTAAGGCATTATCCAGCGTTTGCAAATTCTACTTTGAAACTCATTGCATCTGGAATCTCTTTAAATACTATTCGTGTTGCAGGGAGTGGAACGTGGGAAAATAAGTATGACGGGTTTGATTTGGGGACAATAGCTTTTGAGAAGATTGGAGCGACAACAGAACCGATGATATACGTTCTTTCAGGAATAGACGAAGCGATTACAATAGGTAGAAAAGCAAGCGAAACAGCGAGGTTTAAACAAAGCATAGGTGCAACGGATATTTATTTAGAACAAACGGATACTTCGACTGATTACCCTAATATTATCGATATTACTAAAAATGGAGCTTCTATATTTGCAACAAAACCCCGTATTCTGGCAGGGTCTTTACACTCGGTCAATGATCATGTTTTAATAGCCGACCCTACTGTTTTCAATATAGAGGATGTAAGAACTGTTTCGGTTACTCAGATAGGAACAATTACAGGAAAAAATTTAGTATTAAGTTTAACATTAAATAAAATATAATATCATGAACCAGGCAATTAAAATTTTATGGAAATCTACTGAAAGAAATTATGAAAACGCAGTAGGTGGTATCGATTATCAAGTATTGAAATCAAATTACGCATTCCCATCATCGGAGGCGGATTTTGACCCTACTTTGGCAAATCCTCTGGAGGAAACATTAATAATGGTTGATACGACAACCGAGTCAGAACCGGAAATGAGAAGTTACAAGGCTGTAAGTTATTGTAATCCAACTAATGTTAAGGACCAATTTTTTACGAAAGTAAATCAATTTCAAACATCTACGCATTACGAATTTAAAACGGTAGATGAATTGGTAGTAGCTATTAAACAACGCGAACAAGAGGCTAATAACCGAATTTGTTTTTTAGCTGATTTTGCTAAACTTTCGATGATTAATTCACCAATCATGACAAAGGGCGCAACAGGGGTATTGACAGCTAAGGAACAGGAGGTATACGACCGTACATTGGAAGTACAGGCTATTGCAGTTGACAACGATACAAACGCAAGGCGGTTAATTGATATCGCTATTGCTAACGCTATTCCGGATGCTATACAACAGGCTTTTGATTTAAATTCAGGTTGGAAAGAAAGTGGGATAACACCGCTTGACATTCCATTCAATGAATTAATGCCTTAAGTTATGCGATTATCCTTATTACAAAATTCAAACAACCGAGAAATGCGATATAATCCATATGTAAATTCACAAAAAAAACCATCACCGGAGATTTTAAAAGATAGCAACACTGTAGCATGGTGGGATTTTACAGATGTTTCAAAAGTTGTAAAGGATTCAAATAACTTTGTTTCTTCTGTATTAGATATTAGTGGGTTAGGTAATACTCTAAATCAGACGATACAGTCATTAAAACCAATATGGGATGCTGAAGGAGTTTTGTTTGATGGAATAGATGATTCTTTGAAAGTTATTTTAAATATTCCTCAGCCTTATTCTATTTATATTCGACTAAAGAATTATAAATTCTATAATTATAATGCTGGAATATTAGCAACTGACTCAATGTCATGGTATTATTTTCCGAATGATCAAGATAGGGCTTATCAATTCGCTGGGTCAGCTAACGGGGCAAATGTACTATTTGGATTGAATACTTTTAACGCGGGGGCAATGATTTATGATGGAGCTAATTCTGAATCGATGGGTTTATCTCCGTTTCAACCAGTATCAAATACTGGAACTGCCGGAATAAATGGTACACTGGTGATTGGAAATGCCCCAGCTGGTTCAAATGCAACTAATATTAAAATTTCGCATTTGATCATTCGTAAAATACACGATACAAAACAAAATCAAACGGATATATATAATTATCTAAATGGATTAAAGTAGAGGACTTGTGAATATTGGAGTGCCTTTACAAACATAATTGATGATTTATAAAATAAATTGACTGTAAAATAAAAATGTCATGAATATACCATTACCATTAATTGTGTCAATTCTCGGATTTGTATTTTTTTTTGAAAATTATGTGGGTGGAGTCAAAGAGGGTGAAATTGCAACTTATTCAGACGAAACAGGAGAAAGCATTAAGGGATCAGGAATTTGTAACACTTGCTAATGATACTGCGAATTACTATTATAAGATTCCTGTACTTAAATTTATGCGTGTCGAATTGAATGCTCATTTTAATGTCGATTACGATCAATAACCATGATAAGAATAAATACAATAGGAATTTCTTTAGATACTGGAATTATACCTCCCGTAAGTCGTGTAAGGAGTAAAATTTACTCTATAGGACTGAACTTGGAATATGGAGTGATACCTCCTAAAAATTATTACAGAACTAAAATTTCAAGTATAGGAATCAGTTTAGAATCAGTTGAGGATAGTGAATTTAATTATCAAATAATGTAAAATAGAACATGATACAATTTATCAAAAATGTATTCTCGTCAGACAAGTCCGAAAGTGCCAAAAGATTTTTCGGTGCAATTGGGTTTATTTGTGCGATTGTATTTATTGCCATTTGGGCACATAATTTAATTGATGAATTGCTTTACGTTTCAGCGGCTCTTATTGGCTTAGGTGTTTTGGATAGATGGATTAAAAAATAGAATTAAAATACCTCGATAAGAGGATAAAAATTAAAATTATGTTAGAAGCATTTTACAATTACATGAAGCCATTCATTCTGTTTGCAATAACAGGAGTAATAGGGGCATTCAGCCCACTACGGGATACAATAATTGTCTTAAACATTGCTTTT
>Ga0302210_10001243_pt1 | contig 10861 bp, 9 predicted proteins | sample II_Fen_E3_2_FD_198793 | JGI IMG/M metagenome (GOLD analysis project Ga0302210, IMG submission 198793) | Peat permafrost microbial communities from Stordalen Mire near Abisko, Sweden - II_Fen_E3_2 | ecosystem: Environmental > Terrestrial > Soil > Wetlands > Permafrost | place: Sweden: Abisko... | reverse complement strand
TCTCCGTATTTTTTAGTCAGATTTGATATGCTGATAGACATGGATGCATGATTTAAAACAAAAGTACATCTTTTATTTCCAATTTTAAGTCTATAGGCTTGAAAATTGAGTTGTGAATTTATGCCCGCGACTTTTTAGCCAACCAAACGCAAACAGATAAGATGATATACCACCCAATGAGCATGGGGAAAGCATTTAGTTGGAAAACTGCGAGTATAATTGCACAAACGATCAGAAACAAAAATTGGATTTGATTATCTTTCCATGCCAGGTTCTTAAACTTGAGTGAGAACATGGGAATTTCGGATATTAAGAAATAGCAGAATAATGCGATGCAAACCAAAAGCAACCAAATATTGTCCAGTAAAAGTGGAGAGTAGGCATAAACCATTCCGGCCCAGAAAATGGCATTGGCAGGTACCGGTAATCCGATGAATGAGCTTGTTTGCCGATCGTCGATATTGAATTTAGCCAGGCGCAGACCGGAAAATATAGGAATAAGAAAAGCCACAAAGGGGAGGTACTCCCAACTACTAGTGGTAGACAGGAGTGAAAAAACGATAGCGCCCGGAGCCAGACCAAAGCTTACCATATCGGCCAGCGAATCAAGTTCTTTTCCCATGGGCGAATACGCCTTTAGGAGACGGGAAGCAAATCCGTCAAAAAAGTCGAAAACAGCCGAGAGCATAATAGCGATAAAAGCCTCTTCGTGATGTCCGTTAAAGGCCAGATAGACGGCTACGCAGCCGGAGAAAAGATTCAGGCAGGTAATAAAATTAGGAATATGTTTTTTCATGATAGTTAGCCCTCTTGATCCCCCGTGAAGGAGACTAAAGGAATAGTTATGTTGTTTTTATATATAAAAAAGCCCGCGGGCTTTACTCCTTGTTTTTTGAATCAATCCAGATGGTTACCGGTCCGTTGTTTACCAATGCCACTTTCATATCAGCGCCAAAGGTTCCAGTTTGTACATCTTTACCAAGCTTAAGGCTTAGCTGTTTACAAAAATGCTCGTACAGCGGAATTGCCGTTTCGTGTCCGGCAGCTCTGATATACGATGGACGATTTCCCTTTTTGGTCATGGCGTGAAGCGTAAACTGGCTGACAACCAATATCTCGCCATCCACGTCCAGTACCGACCGGTTCATTACACCGTTTTCGTCGTCGAAAATACGTAATCCGGTAGCTTTACCGGCCAACCATTCACTATCTTCGGTGTTATCAGCTTCTTCAATACCCACTAAAATCAACAAACCCTGTTTTATCGAGGATTTTATCTTCTTGTCAATTTCGACAGAGGCTTCATTAACCCGTTGAATAAGAATGCGCATTTTTTTTGTTATCTCTCGTTTTCTGACCTACAAAATTACAAAAAAATGTGGATAGTCAATTTTTATGCTAATCAACCATTCAATAATCGGGCGGGTGACTTCAAAAAGATTGTTGTTTTACCGGAATGTGCCAACATTAAATCAATTTTTCTACCTCCGATTCGTAAAAATAAACCAAATTTGTACTGTAATTTGTTTCAATCAGGATTTATTCGAACCGGAAATCTAAATTGAATATAAAATTGGAGAATAAAGGATGTTATTCAATTATTTAATACTAAAACACGCTGCATGAAATTAAAACCCGTATTAATAAGCTGTGCTTTGTTACTGCTTGCACTGACTACTGCTGCTAAACCTTATTCGGTTTGGATGGCCGACTCGGAAATGAAACGAAATCCGCAAAGCTGGATGCTGGACTTTGCCAAAAAGCCAAAATGGGACTACTGCAATGGTCTGGAGCTTCAGTCGATCTATCAGGTTTGGAAGATCACGGCCGATCCGCGTTATTTCAATTATGTACTAAGTTATACCGACACCATAATTGACCCGAACGGTATTATTACCGGCTACAAACGCGACGATTATAACCTGGATAAATTGAACTCCGGTAAGATATTGTTCGATTTGTATGCCAAAACAAAGCAGGAGAAACTGAAAAAAGCCCTGGACATTCTTCGCGACCAGATAAAAACGCAGCCCCGCACTGCCGACGGTGGTTTTTGGCACAAGAAGATATACACCCATCAGATGTGGCTCGATGGTTTGTATATGGCATCGCCTTTTTTGGCTGAATACGCCTATCGCTTTGGAGAGAAGGAGCTGTATGACGAGGTGGCTAACCAGATTTTGATTGTGGCAAAGCATACCTACGACCCGGTCAGCGGACTTTACTATCATGGATGGGACGAAAGTCGCCGGCAGCGATGGGCAAACCCGAAGACAGGTACCTCGCCCAATTTTTGGTCGCGTAGTATGGGTTGGTATATGATGGCTATGGTGGATGTGCTGGATTATTTACCGGCCAATCATCCCAAACGTCCTCAGATCATCGGTATTCTGACCAAACTCAGTAAGACGCTGGAGAAATACCGCGATGAGAAAACCGGTATGTGGTACCAGGTCACCGATAAGCAGGGCGAAAAAGGCAATTATGTAGAATCGTCGGGTTCGGCTATGTTTATTTATAGCTGGGTAAAAGCTGCCCGGAAAGGTTATCTGCCCAAGGAGTATTTACTGAAAGGCGAAAAAGCCTATGATCAGTATGTAAAGACCTTTATCAGACAAGAAACCGACGGAACTATTTCGCTAACCGACGCTTGCTCGGTGGCCGGGTTGGGTGGTGAGCCGCGTTACCGCGACGGGAGTTACGAATATTATATTTCGGAGCCCAAACGCGACAATGATCCTAAAGCCGTGTCGCCATTTATCATGGTGAGCGTGTTGCTGAAAAAATAAATCCGGAGTAAATCCATTCAACTATTTTGTACAAAAAAACTCATGAAGAAACTAGTCTTATTATTTTTTATTTTCGTTGGAACAACCCTGTTTGCACAACCGCAGAATTATATTGTGGTGGATCGTAACGGCACGGGCAATTTCCGTAATATTCAGCAGGCCATTGATTCGGTGCGCGCATTTAATCCGGCGGGTACGGTCACCATTTTTATCAAAAAAGGCATTTACAAAGAAAAGCTGGAGATACCCACACATATTTGCAACGTAAAACTGATTGGTGAAGACCGGGATAATACCATTATAAACTACGACGATCATGCCAACATCAACAAGATGGGAACGTTTAAAACCTTCACCCTGAAAATTTGTGGCACCGACATTCGTCTCGAAAACCTTACTGTAGAGAACTCGGCTGCACCGCTGGGGCAGGCTGTGGCACTCCATGTAGAGGGCGACAGGGCTGTATTTGTCAATTGTCGTTTTCTGGGTAATCAGGATACCATATATACCGGAAAGCAAAATGCCCGCCAGTACTTTGTAGACTGCTACATCGAGGGGACTACCGATTTTATTTTCGGCCCGTCGACGGCCTGGTTCGAAGGTTGCACCATTTTCTGCAAACGCGATTCGTATATTACGGCTGCCAGCACGCCCGAAAACATCAAATACGGTTACGTATTTAATAACTGCAAGGTCGTTTTTGGCGACAAGGTGAAAGAAATGTATCTGGGGAGACCCTGGAGAGCGTATGCCATGACTTTGTATATGAACTGCGAATTGCCTGACGGCATCAAAGCAGTGGGCTGGGATCATTGGAAAAATGAGGAAAACAAAAAGACAGCCCGCTACATGGAGTACCGTAATACGGGCAAAGGGGCCGACACTGTCGGGCGCACCTGGACAAAAGTACTGACTAAAAAAGAAGCTGCAGAGTATACGGTCGAAAATGTAATGAAAGGATACGACGGCTGGAATCCGGCAAAGGAATTTAGCGCGGAAAAATAAAACAGATGAAGAAATTCAAATCTATATTGCTGTTTCTGCTGGTGGTTAGCATGACGGAAGCGCGGGTGAGGATATTCACTATAGGCGACTCAACGATGGCCGACTATGACACCCTGAAATACAGCGGCGATAAAGAACAACGCGGCTGGTGCCAGCTGTTTCCTCAATTTTTATCGGGCGATGTGGTGCTTACCAATGCAGCCCGCAACGGACGGAGCTCCAAGTCTTTTTACAAAGAAGTGTGGGTAAAGCTGCGGAACGAACTTAAGCCGGGCGATTATGTGTTTATCCAGTTTGGACACAACGACGAAAAAGGGAATGGACTGGATACCGACGAGAACGACTCTACTGCCCGTGGCACGGCTCCCCGTGGCTTGTACCAAAAATACCTTCAGCTGTATGTTACCGAAGCCCGCGAGCGGGGTGCTGTTCCAGTGCTTTTCACTTCGGTGGTGCGCAGGGGCTTCAATAAGGGCGTGCTAACACATCTGGCGCAACACAATTTATCAGAAACAAACGGTGATACCCGTCTGGACTATGTGGCTTCGATGAAAGAGCTGGCTAAACGGCTGGCGGTGCCGCTTATTGATATGACTGCTTCTACCAAAAAGCTGGTAGAGACTTATGGACCCGAAAAATCGAAGGCCGAATTGTACGTCAAAGCCGACGATACCCATCTCAATGCCCGTGGCGCATATCAATTTGCTCTGCTGGCAGCCCGCGAGCTTAAGGATAAAAACATATTGGCACAATACATTAAAACTAAATAGAAAACAATGAATCTCTATTCGCTAAACAAACACACATTTTTTTCACTTTCATTGCTGTTGCTTTCTTCCCTGTCATTATCTGCTCAGGGCGTGTCCAAAGTCTGGGTCTCCGACCTGCGCAATGGTAATTATGAAAATCCGGTGCTCTATGCCGATTATTCCGATCCGGATGTATGCCGCGTTGGGAATGACTATTATATGGTGGCATCGTCGTTTGCCAACACGCCGGGATTGCCTATTCTTCACTCCAACGATATGGTTAACTGGACTATCATCGGGCATGCGCTACCACAAATGATACCCGACGAGCGCTTCAGCACCATGCAGCACGGCAACGGGGTGTGGGCACCCAGTATCCGGTATCACAAAAAGGAGTTTTATATCTATTTCGGCGATCCGGATGCAGGAGTTTATATGACCAAAACCTCCAATCCAGCGGGCGCATGGTCGCCACTCACGCTGGTAAAAGCCGGCAAAGGATTTATTGATACCTGTCCGCTGTGGGGCAATGACGGTAAAGCTTATATTGTACATGGTTTTGCCGGTAGCCGGGCAGGTATGAAGAGCTTGCTGGGCATTTTTGAAATGACATCCGACGGCACGAAAGCACTGACCGAAACCCGTCTGGTGTTCGACGGGCATCCGGACAATACCACCACCGAAGGTCCTAAGTTTTACAAACGCAAGGGATATTACTATATTTTTTGTCCTGCAGGAGGCGTAAAGCAGGGTTGGCAGCTGGCTTTGCGCTCACGCAATGTGTACGGACCATACGAATCGCGCAGAGTGATGGCTCAGGGAAAGTCCGATATCAACGGACCTCATCAGGGTGCATGGGTAGATACGCCCGACGGCAAGCAGGACTGGTTTCTTCATTTTCAGGATTTGTATGCCTACGGTCGTGCAGTGCATCTACAACCTATGAGCTGGGTAAACGACTGGCCGGTAATAGGGCTCGACAAAGAGGGTACGGGCTGCGGTACGCCGGTGAACACTTACCAAAAACCCAATGTGGGCAAAACCTATCCGGTGGCAACACCGGTAGAGAGCGATCAGTTCGACGGACAAACGCTCGGACTTCAGTGGCAATGGCAGGCCAACAGCAATCCGGTGTGGTATTTTTGTGCAGGCGACAAAGGTTATCTCCGACTGTTTGGCTGGCAACTACTGGGCGAAGCGCGTAATTTGTGGGATGCTCCCAATCTTTTGCTTCAGAAATTTCCGGCTCCCAATTTTACAGCCACTACCAAACTTACTTTTTCGCCTTTCAAAGAGGGAGAGCGTGCCGGACTGGTGGTGATGGGTGTGGATTATGCTTCGCTTTTTATTGAAAACACAGCCAACGGACTTACAATAAATCAGGTTAGTTGTCTGCATGCCGATAAAGGTGCTGCCGAAAAAATAAATGTTTCTGCTACTATTGCGCAAAACACCGTTTATTTACGGGTATCGGTTACACAGCACAAAATTCTGAACAAAGACGGTATTCTTTGGCCAAAAGCCAGTTGTACGTTCAGCTACAGTACCGACGGCAACAAGTTTCAGCCGCTGGGCGAAGAATTTGTAGCCAACGAAGGCCGCTGGATAGGTGCCAAAGTCGGTGTGTATTGCAGTCGCCCCAAAGCCAGCAACGATTCGGGTTACGCCGATGTGGATTGGTTCAATGTAGAACAGTAAAATAAAATAAAATAAAATAAACTAAGCGGTGTCGGTGAGAGATATTTTTTAATGAGCCTGTATCAAAAAACATTTGGTACAGGCTCATTAAAAGCATATAGCCTACATATCTAATATATTTTAGCTTAAGGTGAAGCCTTGAATTGAACTAAATGGCTATATGCCCCAAATTAAAGAAAATAATGTATACTCGCCGAAAGATTTATTCCAATAGGTTTTAGTGATTCATTCTGATATAGACTATTCAAGTAAAATACAGCTCCTGCATTTACATTAAAAGAGAATTTCTCGTTGATATCCCATCGCAATTGCGGTGAAAGAGCAAAAGAGAAATTTAATTTTGATATTGGGTACGAATCGTCAATAAGTTGTACGTCTGCCGGTAGTTGATTAAATAGTCGTTTCTTTGATAAAAAGATTGAAGTATTAATCCCTGTTTTTACATCTAAGAAAATAGTATTGTACTGGAGAATCTCTTTCGTGATAAAAAATGGAATAACAAGGCTGCGTAGGCTGTATTTATATGATGAAACAGTTGCTGTAGAGTCGTATGTTCCGGTAGCTTGATAAGTATATAATGTCCTGCTGTAGGGGACATGATATTCCAATGACTGAAAACCGATACCGGTTTCGACTGCTAGCTTATATTTGGTATTACGTATTCCAATTGCCAAAATCTCTCCGTATGAATAGATATTCTTGCTCTCATTTTTAGAAAACAGTAAGCCACTATTCCCTGACAGTCCAATAAATATATGATTGGTTTTTAAATAACTATATCTTGAATAGTTACTACCTCTATTTTCTATCTTTTCGGTTTCTTTTGTTGAGAGGTTTGTGTTTAGCGAATTTCTTTCTGTTCGATGAGAATCATTTAAAACAGGCTTAGTTTTTAATTCCACTTTGGCTACATTTCCATTTTTGAATAAGATACTATTCAGTTGATGATTTATAGTGTCTACAAAAGCTGTTTTATATTGTTTGCCAATGGCATCTGTTGTGCTGTCCGATTTGTTAGTGTTTACTACATAATTAGCCACAACCTTTGGTAAGCTACTATTCAGTTTATAATTTATAGTATCTACAGAAGCTGTCTTATATTGTTTCTCAAGGGCATCTGTTGTGCTGTTCGATTTGCCTGTGTTTACTCCGTAATTATCAATAACCTTTGGCAAGATACTATTCAATTGAGAATTTATAGTATCTACAAAAGCTGTTTCATATTGTTTCCCAATGACATCTGTTGTGCTGTTTGATTTGCTTGTGTTTACTACGTAATTATCAATAACCTTTGGCAAGATACTATTCAGTTGAGAATTTATAGTATCTACAGAAGCTGTTTTATATTGTTTCTCAAGGGGACTCATTGTATTCTTCGAATTGTTAGTGTTTACTACGTAATTATCAATAACCTTTGGCAAGATACTATTCAGTTGATGATTTATAGTGTCTACAGAAGCAGTTTCATATTGTTTCTCAATGGCATCTGTTGTACTGTTTGATTTGCTTGTGTTTACTCCGTAATTATCAATAACCTTTGGCAAGATACTATTCAGTTGAGAATTTATAGTATCTACAGAAGCTGTTTTATATTGTTTCTCAATGGCATCTGTTGTACTGTTTGATTTGCTTGTGTTTACTTCGTAATTATCAATAACCTTTGGCAAGATACTATTCAGTTGATGATTTATAGTGTCTACAGAAGCAGTTTCATATTGTTTCTCAAGGGGATTTGTAGTACTGTCCGATTTGCGAGTGTTTACTACATCATTATCAACAGCCTTTGGCAAGGTACTATTCAGTTGAGAATTTATAGTATCTACAGAAGCTGTTTTATATTGTTTCCCAATGACATCTGTTGTACTGTCCGATTTGCTAGTGTTTAATACGTAATTATCAACAACCTTTGGTAAGATACTATTCAGTTGAGAATTTATAGTATCTGCAATAGCCGTTTTATGTTGTTCGTCAATGGAACTTATTGTAGTATCCGATTTGTTTGTCTTTAATCCGGCATTATCAACTGTTGCATTGTTCTGATTCGATTTTTCTACTGATGTGACTTCGTGCGGAGTATTCGTTTTGGCAATGGCTGTAGATAATGAAGTTTGATTATTGCTGTGTTGCTGTGGCAGCATCTCCTCTTCATTTTCCTTTTGATTGGTACTTATGCTTGTTTGAATATCTGTTTCGCCAGGTGTGATAGCCGAACTATCTGTTTGAACAGTTTTATTAATAAGACTATTGAGCTTTGGATATTTAGTTGAATGAATCTCTTTTTTATTCTCTATGCTTTTTAGCGCTATAAAGGTTCCTCCACCAGCAAAAATCATTGCTGCCACCATCAAAAGCACAAACTGAGAAGAACTTATTGCGATTGTTCGTTTCTTTGGCTCCTGATTAGATACAGGCATTTCTGAATCCAGCTGTTCTGCCATTTTGTTCCATGCTTCATCCACAGGAGTCAAAGGAGTGGGTGACTTCTGCTGATACAGGTTCGAATCTATTTTTGGTCTTTTCAAGTTATTCTGTTTTTAAGGATGAAGTAACTTTGATAACTTATTCCGGCATTCGCTTAAATGCCATTTTACAGTACCATCACTTATATTGAGTTGTTGTGAGATTTCTTTGATAGAAAAACCTTCTCTGTAGTAAAGACTACTTACAGCACGTGTGGCAGGTGGGAGTTTGTCCAGGTACGAAAATAGATCTTCCCATTCGAGCTCTATCAGGGGATTCTCGCAATAATCATAATGTAAAGCAGTGTCCAACTGAACAGTGTTTAAGCTTTTAATAGTTCTTAAGTATGTGATTGCAGCATTACGAACAATGGTGTAACACCAATTTAAAAATTCTCCTTTAGAAGTATCGTAAGAGCTGATATTTTTGTAAACGCTTAACATGCCATTGTTCAATGCGGTAACAATGTCTTGCTCATCCTGAAAAAATTGTCGGCACAACGCATGTAAACCAGGATAAAACTGTCGATACAATTTTTCCTGGCTTACACGATTGTTTGATATACATCCGGCAATTATATCTTCTAAATCGGTCAAAATGAATGAAATTTCTTTTTGTAGCTAAATGTATTTCTGTGCAAATTTAATCTTGATTGGAAGATATCGCTTCTATTGGATAATACAATACCCTGATTAATTATTACCGGCTATTTTGATAGCATTGGTAAACAGGATGCCATCAGTATAAGGCCAGTAAACATATAACTGCTTATTTGAAACATAGTAATAACCTTTGTAAGTAGTTCCGCCAAGTAAGATTTCAAGGGTATTGGTTGTTGATGCTGCATTAGGATTTAATGTAACTGAGCCTTCTGCCACTTTTTCGCCTGCCGTACAGAATTTAGAATCAGGAGTAAAAACACCTTCAAACGAAATTATCCCGGTCAGAGGGTCTTTCTTCGAAACTAAGAAATTATTTAAGCAGCTGTATTTATTTGTGGTGGTAAAAGTTAATATAAGTACTATATCCGTTTTTCCTACAGATGAGCTGTCGTTGATAGTAGCTGTTGCACTCAATGTTTCACCATTTACAAGCGCTGTAAGAGTATTTACTGTAGGAGTATACACACTATCAATAACAACTACATTTGTTTGTACAACGGCATTTTTATAATTAGCGTTAATGCTATAACTGCCGGCGAGACTGAATAAGGCAGAAGCCTTGCTGCCGTCGGCTTTTAAAGTCGCACCATCTTCAGGTGTTACTTTCCACACCACATCACTACTGTCGGGAATGCTGCTGAACTTAAATATCACCGGTTCCCCTTTCTTGATATTGGAAACTTTGGATGCATCCACAGTGGATGAAGCTGCAGTTTCAATTTGATTGCAGCTGATTAGCAGAAAAGATGCTAATGATAAGAACAAGAATAGTTTTTTTTGTATCATAATCGTAAATTTAAAATGTTCAATTTCTATTTCAACAATATATACTAACTTTTTATTCTTAAAGGTTGGGTAAGTCTGAAAAATAAATCAGATCTTTAACGAAGGCTGTCTTTTCATCTTTGTTTCAACCCTGACTTTTATATTCATTTGGCCTATGTCCCAAAGGAGTGAAACCAGTAGAGTGAAAACGCAAACAGTTTGTAACTGTGTTTTTATTTAGTTACAAACTGTTTCAATTTTTAGCCCAGACGCCCTGTATGTATGATTTTCTATCAGACACTTCTATTTGTTTACAATGATTTTATATAGGCAATCTGAATGCCGATAAAACAATCGTCCATGCAACCATCTTCCACATAACCGCAGGATGATATTAAACCATTATTATTTGTTTCTAAATAAGCTTTGGCATTTTCTCTTTTTATCAGCCATTGGCTACGGGCATTATCGTAGATCTCGTCCAGCGTTAAAGCTGCCGCACCTGAGCTGTGTGAATTTATTTCGGTCCCGTTTTCCGTCCACTCCAATTTTGTTGCCGGAACGTTAGCCATTCCTGTAGTTGAGGTATATGTAAAATGGCGCTGTGTAACCTTTCCATTGCTCACAGTAATGGTCGTTTGCGATGCTGAACCAAACACCGAACCTTGCGTCACCATATAGCTGTAAGAATTTCCGGATGTTTCTTTGAAACTGATCAACTTTTGGTAGCTAT
>Ga0302210_10001239_pt1 | contig 10885 bp, 10 predicted proteins | sample II_Fen_E3_2_FD_198793 | JGI IMG/M metagenome (GOLD analysis project Ga0302210, IMG submission 198793) | Peat permafrost microbial communities from Stordalen Mire near Abisko, Sweden - II_Fen_E3_2 | ecosystem: Environmental > Terrestrial > Soil > Wetlands > Permafrost | place: Sweden: Abisko... | reverse complement strand
AGCGAAATCCTCGCTTTTAAACCAACGGCAGTGATTTGTGCTACCGATAATATAGGGTTGGGTGTTCTGCGATATTTGCATGAACAAAAAATTAAAGTGCCACAGGAAATATCAGTGGCTGGTTTTGGAGGCTATGCAGTAGGTGTGGTATCTTATCCAGCACTTACGACAGTAGCCTTTGACTATGAACTTGTAGGTATGAAAACGGCTCAAGGGTTGTTGGATCTTATCGCAGGCAAAAAAATGGAATCACAAAGTAATTTACCATTGTCCTTTATAGAAAGAGAAAGCGTTTGCAGGAGGCAAAAAGATGGTGTGGACAAAGACAGAATATAACGAAAAGCTCATGGCAGTTTTGCCAATGAAACACTTTTGGCATAACAGATTTCATATAGAAATGCCATTTGGCTTGATTAATGATCCAAATGGTTTGAGCTTTTATCAAGGTGAATATCATATTTTTTATCAATGGAATCCTTATAGCTGTGAACATAAAAACAAAAGCTGGGGTTATATCAAGACCACTGATTTTGTGCATTATACGATTCCAAGTTTGGCTTTAGAACCGGGTGAATCTTTTGATAAGGATGGCTGTTATACGGGTTGTGGTTTTGTGGAGGACGAGCAATTACAATTTGTCTATACGGGCAATGTGAAAAATAATCAAAATGAACGTGAATCTTATCAATGTCTAGGCAGCCTGCAATCAGATGGTACGATAAAAAAAGAGGGTATCCTCATTGCAAAGCAGCCCAGTGGCTATACAGCACATTTTCGTGACCCTTATATATTTTATCGGGCGGGCGAACAATACATGGTTCTTGGTATTCAAACTGAAGCGCTGAAAGGTCGTGTGGTTTTATATCATAAAAACGCAGAGACTTGGGAATTTTCTGGTGAAATCAAGACAAACTTAGGTGATTTTGGGTATATGTGGGAATGTCCGAATATGCTGCGTTTTGCCGATGTTGATGTACTGATTTTTTCGCCACAGGGACTTAAAGCGCAGGAGACTAAGTGGCAGAACCTCTATCAGACTGGCTATATAGCTGGGGATTTGAATTTGTCGACGTTAGAGTTTCGTCATGGAGATTTCGTTGAGGTTGATATGGGGTTTGATTTTTATGCCCCGCAGGTCTTTGAAGCGAACGGCCGTCATTTGATGCTTGGCTGGATTGGAATGCCAGATCGCAGTGAGGACTATCCAACAAACGAGGAAGGTTGGATGTTTGCTTTAACGATGATGCGAGAGCTTACTATGAAAAACGGGCGGCTTTATCAACAGCCTATCCATGAAATGAAAAAATTACGAGGCGATAAAACAGAAATTTCTAGACGGGACTTTACCAACTATACATGTGAATTGCCACGCGGCTCAGAGATTTTACTGGATCTAGTACTTGGTGAAGCGAAGCAAATTAAGCTGGAGTTCTGTTTTGCCTTGGAAAAAATCACTTTTTCGTATGATCGGCAAAAAGAATTATTCTGCATAGATCGTAATGAAATGAAGCTTGGGGGAAAAGGTATACGGAAATTCAAATTGGCAGCAGAAACTAATTTACGCTTACATTTCTTTATCGATCGTACAGTAATTGAACTATTTTGCCAAGACGGAGAAAAAACAGCTACCTTCATGTATTTTCCAGAAGCAGATTGCAGCCTCAAACTAGTAATTCATTCGGATGATATCATAACATCCGTTCAAGGATCGATTTGGCAAATGGGATGTATTGAATATAAATAAAAAAATCGCACAGAGAAAGAATCTGTGCGATGAAAAAAGGATTTAAACTTACAACTTCAAAACTTTGAAAATTGAGATTAACATATGGAGAAGAATCAATCTCAAGATTTATAATAAAGCATATTTGTGATGATTTTATGAAGAAAATATGAATATATTATGAATTTTAGATTGATATTTAAACTGGTGACCGAAAATGGTCGCCTTTTTTATTTTATCTTGGAGTGATATACTGGGAAGAAAATCCATATGTAAAGTGAGGGTATTATGAAAATTACAATGCTGGTGGATAATAACACGATTATAGATTCCTATTATGTAGGAGAACCTGCGGTATCTTATTTTATTGAAGAAGCTGGACATAAATATTTATTTGATACTGGTTATTCGGATGTGTTTTTACAAAATGCAACGGCAATGAATATTTCGCTGGATGATCTTTTCGGCGTTATTTTATCGCATGGACATAATGACCATACGCGAGGTTTAACATATTTAATCAAACAGAAGTTTCAAAAAATATTAACGAAGCCAAACTTAATTGCCCATCCAGATGTCTTTTTAGCAAGATTTGACAGTGGTACAGCGTGTGGTTGTCCAATTGAAAAAAGTGTACTAGAAAAACATTTTTCTTTTAATTTAAGCCGAAAACCAATTTGGCTTTCAGATCGACTGGTTTTCTTAGGGGAAATTGAACGGTCAAATGATTTTGAAGCAAAAACTCCAGTTGGGTCGTTTCAAGAGGATCGTAAAAATATCCCCGATTATGTTATGGATGATAGTGCACTCGTTTATCACGCTAGTGATGGTTTGGTTATTATAACGGGCTGTTCACATTCGGGAATATGCAATATCATTGAACAGGCCAAAAAAATTTGTCAGGAAGAACGAGTGGTGAATGTTATCGGCGGTTTTCATCTTTTAAACACAGAGCCTGAACGAATGAAAAAAACATGTGATTATTTTAGAGCATTACAACCTACTGAAGTTTATGCAGCACATTGTACAGACCTTAATGCTAAAATAGCCCTTGCATCTGTGACATCAGTAAAAGAGGCAGGCGTAGGTGTATCGTTATATTATAAATAAAAATATGCCGTCTTAATTTTTTGCATAAAAAGAGCCTACCCCATTAGCCGCAGAACTTCGGGCAGGCTTTTGCACTTTCGACTTGCTTGGTACAAATGAGAAATGCAATTCCATTATAACATACAAATAGTATAAAATAATAGTTGATGATAGTTAATTTTTTCATAAAATTTATTAATTGGCTATCCCAAGTTATTTCTAAAAGATGCTGTCTATAACAAATCGAATGTGAAAATAATCATAACTATGGAGTGCAAATGTGGAATTCGAAAAAGCGAGCATAAAAATAAATTTATACTCGCTACTCAGAGGAATTCGTGTTCAGCATAAACGCCTGTAGAGAATAGTATCGATGATTGTGATGAGGAGGCGGTGGTAAAGGGTGATGACCATACCAGAGGACCATCGGGACTACCAAAGACCACCGCGATCATAAAACTAGAAATATTGGATGTAATGGAGAAGACTCTCTAATAACAGTTACAAAACTAACTTGAACTCAAACTATAAGTGTCAGTAAGGTGTTTTTGATAAAATCTTTATAAGAAAAACTACATTTCATATTTATCTTTTTGCGGTCATCGCTTTATGAAGTAAATCAGAATTATTTTCAATTCACACCAGGGTAAAGCTGATTTCTAAATAATGTGATACGATGCATGCATATTATATTTACAATGTAAATACAATATGCTATAATTAAACCAAGGATGGTGAGTGATTATGGTAAAAGAAAGCACCGTTACAATGACAATGAGGGTTGATCCAGAGTTAAAACGGCAGGCAGAAGCATTATGTGTAGATATGGGATTGACCATGAGTGCGGCGTATAATGTTTTTTTAAAAGCTCTTGTAAGAGAACGTGCAATTCCGTTTAAAGTCGTGGCGTCTGATCCATTTTATAGTAAGAATAATTTTAATCATTTGCGTGATGCAGTAGCTAGACTTGATAACGGCAAAGGGAAAGAACATGGTTTGGTCGAAGTAATTGATGGTTAAGGTTTGGGATGATGAAGCTTGGCAAGATTATGTAAACTGGCAGACAGCAGATAAGAAAACTTTAAAGCGAATCAATGCTTTAATAAAAGATATTGATCGTAATGGCTATGCTGGTATTATATTTTATATTAGAAATGGGGGTTGATGTGATATGGCTACAATTAGCTTTGAAAAAAATTTTTACGTTACAGCTAAAAATGTAGATAAATATGCAGCAGCTTTTTCTGAAAAAATGAAACCCAAGAAAGTTTTGGCTAGTAATTCCACTGAAGTAAAATCAAAAGACTTGGACAGCTTTTTGAAGTTGGTAAAAATATAAATGCAAGAATATAGCATCATGAGACTAGGCGGCTTAATCGAAGATAAAGGGGAGACCTTTTGTCAAAGATTAGTCGCCAATTTTTCTTGTCTACTCAATAACGACTTAGAGCATTTTTTGAAAAATACAGCTATGGAAAATCAAAAGAAAAATATATCAAGAACAAGTCTTGTTTATGCATCACTTGGAGAACAAAAAGTACTGGTAGGATATTATTCATTAGCTATTCAAGTTTTGACTTTAGAAGGTGATATATCCAAAAGTATCCGAAAACAAATAACTGGCTTCATCGGCTATTGCCCTGCTTGCTTTTCAATACAGATATACGTAATGCGTTAATAACGTAAGGGTGGCATCAAAGTATTGAATCAATAAATAATACATTTTCTAGTCTGCTTTCATATAAAAGATTAAAGTTTATATAACGAATTTTCTCTAAAATTTGACAATGAATTGGTAAAGTGTTAATATGAATTCGTAAAGTTAATATAAAACAGTCTTTGAGGCGGGGTGTGATTCCCTACCGTTCAAAGCCTTGATATATTTAGGTTTTTAATATGTCGAATGGCAAAAAATCGGGTGGCAACTCAAATTTTGGGTGGCAAAAATAATAAATAACAATAGATTAACGCGGCGACCAGCAATGGTTGCCTTTTTTATTTGAAATAAAGTTAAGACTTTAGTCTTTATGGTATTTATAGGTAAATGGCAGGAGTTTTTTTAATTTTGGCGAAATTTAAACTTTATGAAATTTCCATTATTTTTAAATTAAATAGGGAGTGGTTACTTTATGAAGCAATATTTACGAGTATTAAGTTTTATCCTGATCTTATCCGTTTTTCCGATGGCGGTGTTTGCAAGTCCGACCGATGATCAAGTGATTGAACAACAAACTCAGATTATAAATGAAAATCCAGAGAATGCAGTTGCTTATTTTAAACGCGGCGATGCTTATTGGCGTAATGGTCAATATGATTTGGCAATGGCTGATGAAAATACAGCAATTGAAAAAAAGAGTGATTACGCTGCGCCATATATGATAAGAGGTCTTTGTTATAATAGTTTAAAAAATTATGAAGCTGCTATAAATGAAAATACAAAAGCGATTGAACTCCAACCAAACTATGGCTTAGCGTATAGAAATCGGGCTGGGGAATACAGGATGATTGGTAAATATGATTTATCGATTGCGGATTGTGATAAATCTTTAGAAATTGAACCAACAAAACTTAAAGCTTATTATATAAAAGGGTTGTCTTTAGAAGAAAAATCACTAAATGATGATGCCATTGCAGCATATAAGAAAATTATTGAATTAAGCACCCCTAATGATACTACATTAGTTTCTGATGCAAAAAATAGAATTATTGTTTTGGGTGGAACTATTTAAGATAATCAAAACAATATCAGAGTAACGCGGCGGTCATCATTTTGGATGGTCGCCTTTTTTATTTGCTTTTAGCAGCAGTTGCCGCTCACTACGTTCGCGGTGATAGTTTAAATGAGAAAATAAGTATAAAAGTAAATGGTTTACGGCATTAACTATCTTAAAAAAATTTTCCTGATTGCAAAACATATGGAGTATAATATTATTATTTAGTTACGATTTTACTAAAAGTAATATATTTTTCGACAATGTGAAAGGAAGTAACCGAAGATGTTAATAGTACATACATTGAATTCTTTTGCAAAAACAAAGTATGGAGGAAATCCCGCAGGTGTTGTATTACAAGCAGACGATCTTTCCGAAGATGAAATGTTAAGAATCGCAAAGCAAGTTGGTTTATCGGAGACAGCATTTGTACAAAAATCCGAGAACGCAAATTATAAAGTGCGTTTTTTTACTCCCAATTCTGAGGTGGATTTATGTGGTCATGCGACAATTGCAACTTTTGCTTTATTAAAAAATAAAAGAATTATTGATGATGGAATTCTGTGCCAAGAAACAAAAGCAGGAAATTTAAATATTGAAATTCATAACGATAAAATTTATATGGACCAAAATATTCCAAAGTATTATAACTTCGTTGCCAAAGATGAAGTTGCAGATAGCTTAAACATTAATCAAAATGATTTTATTTTCCAGTTGCCAATTCAGATAGTTTCGACCGGGTTAAAAGATATAATGGTTCCTGTCAAAAGTTTGGATAGGTTATTAACGATAAAACCAAATTTAAAAAAAATAACGGCTCTAAGCAAAAAGTATAATGTAATAGGTTTCCATGTTTTTTCGTTAGAAACTAAATTTGCTTCTACTGCGCACTGTAGAAATTTCGCACCCCTTTATAATATAAATGAAGAGTCTGCCACAGGAACATCAAATGGTGCTTTAGCTTGTTATTTATATAATTATGGCATTATTAATGTAGAACAGTCTTCTGAACTTATATTTGAACAAGGATATTCTATGCAGAAACCTTCTGAAATATTAGTACGACTAAATATAGATAAAAATAAAATTTATGAAGTTAAAGTTGGAGGAACGGCTATTTTAAAGCAGGAATTGAAGATTGAGCGTACAAATCAGTACGTTCTTTAATAGAGTAGAGATGATAAAAAAATTATTAGCAAGGATGATGTTTATGTATGGAAAAGCTTTTTGTGTTTTAATAATTGCACTCATTATTATTTACTATTTGGCTACTGGGTCAGCTGAAACTGTAGCAAGTTCAAATAATGAATCTCTAACGTCATGGGCTACGTATGGAACGCTGGTGCAGGCTGGGGCGGCCGTAATTACATTAGGCATAATGGTATGGCTAGGTATACGACAGAACAAACTGACTCAACGACAAAATGAATTGATGCAAAAACAAGTGAATCTTGTTTTGTACGAAACTCGTTATGAAATTTATCTGCAAACAATTAAATTGTTAGATGTTATTTCACACTATACCCAATTACCTACAAAAAAATCTGTGCTGCCAATGGAACAGAATACTAGGTTAAAAGATATGAAGCAATATATCGAAGAAGTTGGAAAATTATTTTGTGATTATGAAAAAGAAACATCTAAAAAAGAATTTTTATTTAATGAAGATGTATTAGATTATATAAAATATATAAAAAAAGATGTTGAGATTTTTGAATCGTTAGTGATTCAAAAAATCAATGACATACCTACAGAAGAACTACCTCCACTGGTTCTCGATACTGATATTTTTAATAAACTGGTGGGATTAGAAAGAGAAATCAATATTGCTAAAAAAGTATTTATGCCATATCTTGATTTTAAAAACATATAATATTAGCCGTTGCTGCATCTTAATGGTGTTAGTAGCGGCTTTTTTAGCGTGAAGGCTTAAATTTGTAATTTAAACGTATCAGATTTGCCTGTGCTGGTTTTTTATCGCAGGTATGTAAACTTAGCTGTATTGATCAATTCGGGGCGCTGGTGACGCACCTGTATAAATCTGATTCCATGGATCGCTATCGCGACCATGTCATTCTAAAGCTTTAAAAACAGATTATTCGGATAATTGACTTGATGAGAACGAAAAGTGTATGGTGGATATATAAGTTCTTTTACGAAAATATACCAATGCTTCACATCATCCGCTAAAGCGGCCGCTGTTCCGCAAGGACGAAAATCCCCGAGGTTGTTTTTTATTAAAATCTGGAGCTCTTTTATATTTAAATAATGTAATACCAAAAAAAAAGAACCTTGGGGCTTTTAGCGTAGTGTGGTCGCGCCAGCGATCCATGCGAAGCCGTTCTTTCTAACGGAGTGTCGCCGCTTGGCGGTGATGCGAAGTTATTATCTTTTCTATTCTTTGATGTGATAATGATTATTAATCATACGGGTTAAAACTAAAAAATAAATAAAAGATATTATATATATACACGTTTCCCACGTTGCAAACGTTGTAAGCATTGATATATATGGGCTGGTGTCTATTTTGTATACTATTCCACAGAATAGATTTATATGGGGTACAACTATTCCATAGAATAGCATAAAAGTGTAAAAATAGAGTATGACTTGTAATATATTAGTGTACTTAATTGAGAGGATGATGTTTATAATGAAAGAAATAATGATTAACGATACACAGACAACGCAGGTAGGAGGACAAGATGGATATAGTAGAGCATATCAATCTATATTCTACGATCCACAAAAAAAGGTGATTTATTCGAAGTCATTATACAAGCGTAAGCATGTGACGGTATACACCAGCACCACGAAGCAGGATGATACAATATATACTGTCGCAGGACGAGACCCTGCCACCATAGGTCGTATATTCCTTCTTTTGGAAAATATTGATGATGACAATATGATCATATTTTATAACCATGACAAAAAACGTGCACGACCTGCATCAACAAAAAAAGACCTATATAATATAATGGGTTTTCAGTCACAAACATCTAAAGCAGCAGTCGCGCTGATGAAGACTTTATTCGACAAAAATGTAATTATAGAAATGTCGATCAAAATAAAAAACAACAGTACAGGGAAGGAAGAGGCCTGCAAGCGATATTGCATAAGCCCGATATATACTATGGCCTTAAAAGGTATATCTTTGGGATGCTACAAACTATTCAAAGAGTCAATCGACAAACTTTTACCGTTAGCACAAGTGCACGAACTAGAAAAAGTTTTATTCATCGAAAAATATGGAGAAGATACACCATTACCGCCTGTTATAGACCAAAAAACCGATATGCTGATTGAAGATTTATTTAAAGATAATATTCAATCAGAAGAAGAAAAGCAAGATATCTTTAATGAATATATTTTAAAGGGTCAGCCAGCTAAAACTTATCAGCCGGAGATATATTTTGATAAAAAGGAAAATAAAATAAAAACTAAATATTCTGCTCATCCAATGACTTTAGATAATGACACTTATTTTATCGTAAATCGCATTTTAAATTATGAGTCAAATGAGTCAAAGAAGACATATAAACCTAAAAAAACTGAAATAAAGGCCTTTAATTCTTGGTTTATTGATATTGATGCAGGAAAGGACGAAGAAGAGAAATATTTTTCATTAGAAGAAGTAGCAAGACGTAAGACTGAAATGATGAAAGTTATTAATCTGCTGCCAGCTACAGCAATCGTTGATACTCGCAATGGCTATCATGTTTACTTTGCTTGTAGTAAATTGGATTCTAAGGAAGATGAACCAACTTGGCAAAAATTGCAAATGCGATTGCATGATATCATAATGATTGCTGATAATAGTTCGCGCACAGATTGTTCAAGAATTATGCGATTACCTGGTTCAACGTGGTGTAAAAAAGATAAAGGTCTTGAACCATACTCAGTAACAATCTTGCAAGCAGCTGCAAGAGATTATACCGCAGATGACTTCGCAAAAATGCTCGATACTTGCCAAGATAAAGTACAAGCGGCCGCTAAATCATATGTTAATATATACCCCAACGCGCTCGCGCGCGTCTCGAATAATAAAGTCGTTTCAGCAGCAGCAAAGGGAGACCAAACTGAACGGATACAATCAATTATAAATTTATCAACCGAAACTTTTGAAAGATCATCATCATCTACCTATGTAGATAATATTAATGAATACTTGCACCAAATTAATCTGGCCGAATTTTTACAAATAGAGAATCCAACAAGTTTTGTATGTGTCCTTCATGATGACCACAGCCCATCAGCGACGATTTATACTAACGAAACTGGTTATAGATACTATTGTGGGTCGAGTGCCTGTGTAGGGAACGGTGCAGGCAAAGGGCTCGACATAATTGATGTTGTTATGACCTTAAGCGATTGTACTTATGTGCAGGCTGTAAATTATTTAAGTACGGTGTATAGCATAAAGCAACAAGCCACGGCGTGATATTTCCGTTTAGTAAAATTGAGAAGCTATTAGGGAGATCAACGCAAAATTGCGTCGATCTTACTGATGACTTAGTAGAGGTACAAGATGGTCAAACCCTAGTAAACTCGCGGCAAGTAGCGTATCGATTCGGGCGCAGACATGATCATGTTATCGTCAGTGTTGAGGAGTTACTGGTGAGATCTCCCGAGATCTCGGGAGATCTATTTCACGAATCACAGTATGTTGATAGCAGTAATCGTTCTTATAAACAGTATCTTATGAATCGTAAAGGTTTCTTTATGCTTGTGTCCAGTTTTAAATCAGCAGCAGCTGATGAATGGAAATCAAGATTTTATGATGCGTTTGAATCGATGGAAAAACAAATCGCTGATAAACAATCAGAAGAATGTAAAACACCGAAAACATATGTTGAAGCTTTACGGTCACTATTGGAAACTGAAAATTTAATAAAGAATAAACTTTGCGTCCATCCTTTAATCGGGATGGGCTTATTTTTTTGCCTAAAAATAGTCAGAATATTACTTCTTTAAAAATTTCTTTTTATTATTGTGTAAAAGCAACTGTTACATAAGTAATGGATTACTGTAAGACAAATTAACATACAAAAGGAGAAATTTTATTATGACAAAAGATCTTATTAAAATCGAAAATCTTGAAGAAGGGGGACAGGCAGTATGGGGGCGTGACCTTCACGATTTTTTAGAAATTAAAGAAAAATATACTCAATGGTTTAATCGTATGATTGCTTACGGTTTTGACGAAAGAGTTGATTATGTTGCAACTTCCGAAAAAACGGACACTGTAAACGGTGGGTATACAAGTAAAATTAATCATCTTATTAGAATTGATGCTGCGAAAGAAATTTGTATGATCCAGCGTTCTGAAAAAGGAAAACAAGCCCGTCAATATTTTATC
>Ga0302210_10001234_pt1 | contig 10892 bp, 13 predicted proteins | sample II_Fen_E3_2_FD_198793 | JGI IMG/M metagenome (GOLD analysis project Ga0302210, IMG submission 198793) | Peat permafrost microbial communities from Stordalen Mire near Abisko, Sweden - II_Fen_E3_2 | ecosystem: Environmental > Terrestrial > Soil > Wetlands > Permafrost | place: Sweden: Abisko... | reverse complement strand
CAATTAGGCGAAGGTATTGAGAAAAAAGCAGATGATTTTGCTGCCGAAGTAATGGCTGCAGCTAAATAATAGAGAGAACACTTTGTGTTCTCTTTTTTAAAAATATATAGATGACAGGAATATTGATATTCTTGTCGAACTATAGCAAAGTAGTACATAGTCTGGATGGAGGTTTTATCTTTGGAAACAGCGAAGTATAAGCGTGTCGTTTTAAAATTAAGTGGGGAGTCTCTCGCCGGCGATCAAGGATTTGGTATTAATCCAGCAGTAGTTGAATCAATTGCATTACAAATAAAAGCAATTAGAGCACAAAATATTGATGTTGCAGCAGTAGTTGGTGGTGGCAATATTTGGCGTGGGCTTGCTGGAAGCTCAAATGGCATGGATCGTGCTACGGCTGATTATATGGGGATGCTCGCAACGGTTATGAATGCTTTGGCATTGCAAGATGCCTTGGAAAAACTGAATGTTGATACTAGAGTTCAAAGTGCTATTGAAATGAGACAGGTTGCAGAACCTTATATCAGACGTAAAGCAATCCGTCATTTGGAAAAAGGCAGAGTTGTTATTTTTGGAGCTGGAACGGGAAATCCATATTTTTCAACAGATACTACAGCTGCTCTTCGTGCTGCTGAAATTGAAGCGGATGTAATTTTAATGGCAAAGAAAAATACAGATGGGGTTTATGATTCAGATCCAAATCATAATCCAAATGCGAAGAAATTTGATACATTGGAATATATTGAAGTCTTGCAACGCGGATTGGCTGTAATGGATTCCACAGCAACTAGTTTATGTATGGATAATCATATACCAATTGTTGTATTTAATATTGATGATCATAAAAATATTTTAAAGGTAGCCTTAGGTGAAAATATTGGTACTACCGTAGGAGGAAAAGCATAATGATAAAAGAGATTTTTGCTTCTCATACGGATCGTATGACTAAGTCTATGGATTCTTTGAAAAGAGAGTACAGTTCGCTTCGTGCGGGACGGGCTACGCCTGCTTTATTGGATCGTGTCATGGTCGATTACTATGGTACACCTACCCCGGTAAATCAAGTAGCGAATGTGTCCGTACCAGAGCCTAGAATGATTATGATTCAGCCATGGGAAAAGGCATTACTGCATGATATTGAAAAAGCTATTATGAAGTCGGATCTTGGTCTTAACCCCAATAGTGATGGTACGGCGATTCGTCTGTCAATTCCACAATTGACACAGGAAAGACGTTCAGAATTAGTGAAGTCTGTGAATAAAAAAGCCGAAGATGCTAAGATAGCAATTCGTAATATTCGTCGTGATGCAAATGAAGCTATTAAAAAATTAGAAAAAAGCAAAGAAATCACGGAAGATGAAAATAAAAAAGCCCAAGAAGATATGCAAAAATTGGTGGATCAATATATTAAAGATGTTGATCGAATTCGTGCAACTAAAGAAACAGAAATTATGGAAGTATAACAAAATGAATGCTGTGGGACGCCGCTTTGAGGCTGTAAAAAAAGAATTAATAGTTGCAAACTGTCAATATACGGTAAAAAATACACTTCCTACACGTAATTTTTTTAAAGTTGATGAAGATGATTTGTATGTAATTCGTCAGAAAGCATGTGAAGACGGTTCATGGCAGTTTATTGTTGCAGCAAAAATGCGAAAGGAGGTGTCTTAATATGGCTTACACAATAAGTGAAGAATGTATTTCTTGTGGTTCTTGTGCTGGAACATGTCCAGTAGGTGCTATTTCTGAAGGCGATTCTCGTTATGAGATTTCGGCTGATGATTGTGTTGAGTGTGGTGCTTGCGCAGCAGTGTGCCCGGTAGGTGCTATTTCAGCTCCTTGATTTAAGCCCCCTCTTGCTAGAAGAGGGGGTTTGTTTCTTATATTTTATAATTGGAGGTACGTTATGTGGAAAAAAATTTTTGGTACCGTAAAAAAAGAAGCTTCAACAGATTTGTATGACCAAATTGATCTAAAGCGGCTACCAGCTCATATAGCGATTATCATGGATGGAAATGGCAGATGGGCTCAAAATAAAGGCCTCATGCGTACATTTGGTCATAAAGCTGGTGTGGATGCTTTAAAGAAAATTTTAAAGGCGGCCACTAAGTTAAATGTGAAGGTTTTAACAGTATATGCTTTTTCTACAGAAAACTGGAAGAGACCTCATAAAGAAGTTGACTTTTTAATGGCTTTATTTGGAGAATATCTAGAACGAGAAATTAATATAATGGATGAAGATAATGTAAAAATACAATTTTTGGGAAAATTGAATGAGTTACCCACTTCGTTGTATAATCAGATTGAAAATGCTCAGACACGTACAAAATCGAATACAGGAGTTCAATTTAATGTTGCTGTCAATTATGGCAGCCGGGATGAAATTACGCGTTCTGTTAAAATAATAGCGCAAAAAGTGATGGATCAGACATTATCCATAGAGGATATTACGGAAGAAATAATTGATGATAATTTATATACGGGCGGACAGGTACCCGTTGATTTGGTGATTCGGACAAGTGGTGATTTGCGTATGAGTAATTTTTTATTATGGCAGGCAGCGTATGCTGAGTTTTGGTTTACAAAGCTCAATTGGCCAGACTTTACGCCGGACTGTTTTTTTCAAGCCGTGCTTGATTTTCAAAGCCGTGACCGGAGATTTGGCGGTTTGTCGGAAAAATAATATAGCATAGTAGGTGGAGTATTGTTAATTAAAAGAATCATTACCGGACTCATTGGCATGATTATCGCAGTGTATGTGATAAATTTTGGTGATTGGGTTTTTAGTACAGCTATTGTGATTTTAGCATTGACTGCTTGGCATGAATATTATCGAGCATTTTCTTATATGGGAATGAAGCTTACTTATTTTGGTGGCATGGCAGCGGTTTTCTTTACGATTGCCTGTGCCTGGCAAGGAAATTCAGAAGAATTATTGGCAGTTATAATGTTTGCTACCTTGCTCATTTTAAGTAAAGCTGTTTTGTGTTATGGAAATTTTACAATCCAACAGGCTTGTATTTCTATTGCGGGAATTTGTTATGTTGCTTTATCCTTTTCACACTTAATCTTATTGCGCTTTATGGGATCGGAAGTTTTCATACATAGTACGTTAGGGGATGTATCGTTAGGCTGCTCTTTCATATGGTTGGCATTTATTGGTACCTGGGCAAGTGATACGTTTGCTTTTTTTGCGGGTTCGCTTTTTGGGAAAACCAAATTGTGTCCGCAGATCAGTCCGGGGAAAACTGTAGAAGGTTTTATTGGTGGTGTTTTAGGGACATCTTTATCATTAATAGGGATTGGTATGTTGTTTAATTTTTCACTTATTCACATGGCGATCTTAGGTGTTTTGATTGCAATGATTGCTACCGTCGGTGATTTAGTAGAGTCATCTTTTAAACGTTTAACGGGTATTAAAGATTCTGGACAAATACTACCAGGACACGGTGGCGTATTAGATCGATTTGATAGTATAATGTTTACAGTTCCATTTGTTTATTATTATGTACAAATTTTTAAGATTTTTTAAGGGGCATCTGCAATGAAAAAGATAGCGATATTAGGATCAACGGGATCTATTGGTACACAAACGCTTGCTGTGGTGGCAGATAACAGGGATATGTTCCAGGTTATGGCCCTGGTGGCAAATACGAACGATCAGTTACTTGAAGAACAGATTAAAGAATTTGAACCCGAACTTGCCGTATTGGTTGATTTGGCAGCGGCAAAACGCTTGCAGAAACGTTTTATTGGAAAAACAAAAATTTTAGCTGGGAAAGAAGGTTTGCTGCGGGCAGCAACCTATGAATCAGTGGAGACAGTCGTTACATCTATGGTTGGTTTTGCAGGATTAGAACCAACGATTGCTGCGATTGAGGCTGGGAAAAATATTGCTCTAGCCAATAAGGAAACACTTGTTGTTGCCGGTGAACTGGTAATGAAACTTGCTAAAGAAAAGGGCGTATCAATCTTACCGGTCGACAGCGAACACTGTGCGATATTTCAATGCCTGCAAGGTGAGGATAAGCGCACAGTTCATAAGATCCTGCTGACGGCATCTGGGGGGCCTTTCCGTGGAAAGACACGCAAGGGGTTAGAGACGGTTTCAATAAAAGACTGCCTTAACCATCCGACTTGGTCCATGGGAAAGAAAATCAGTATTGATTCAGCATCTCTTGTCAATAAGGGACTTGAAGTGATTGAGGCAAAATGGCTTTATGGTGTTGACTATGACCAAATACAAGTTCTTGTTCATCCGCAAAGTATTGTTCATTCGATGGTTGAATATATAGATGGTACTGTTATAGCGCAGCTTGGATCAACGGATATGAGACTTCCTATTCAATATGCATTGACATATCCGCAGCGGATTGAATCAAACTTCCCAAAACTTGATTTTTGGGACTGTAAGGACTTAACGTTTTCCAAACCGGATCTAGATACATTTTTGGGCTTGAAAATGGCCTATCATGCTGGCCGAGTTGGTGGAACGATGCCATGTATATTTAATGCAGCCAATGAAATTGCTGTTGAGGCATTTTTAAATGAGACAATATCTTTTCTTCAAATTTATGATATAATTGAAAAAACAATGATGGCGCATCATGTAAAAATGAATCCGACATTAGAAGACTTGTATGAAAATGATAGCTGGGCTCGATCCTATGCAGCTGATTTATTCAGTAAGTAAAAAATACAGAGTATGGAGGTGCGCAGATGCTGCTTACAATTATTTCAGCAGTTTTCGTTTTTGGGTTGTTGGTTTTATTTCATGAATTAGGTCATTTTATTACAGCAAAAATGACTGGTATGCGTGTAGATGAATTTGCAATTGGGTTTGGTCCGAAACTTGTTGGCGTAAAATATGGCGAAACAATGTATTCTCTTAGAGTTTTTCCTTTAGGGGGATTTAATAAAATTGCTGGTATGGATCCAGAGGACGAACCAGATGAGCGTTCTTATTCGAGTAAACCAGTTTGGGCTAGAATGATTGTAATACTGGCTGGTTCGGTAATGAATTTCATTTTGCCAATTCTTTTGTTTTTGGGCATATATTTTTTCTCAGGCATTCATACACCATCCGTGGATCCAACATTAGGTGAAGTGATGGCACATAAACCAGCGGCAGAAGCTGGACTTAAACAGGGCGATCGTATTTTGAAAATTGATGATCAAGCTGTTGATTCATGGCAGCAATTTGTTGAAATTGTACAAGTGAGTGATGGGAAAGTTTTAAAAATAGATTTTGCACGGGATGGAAATCAGTTGGCAACAAGTTTGATTCCGGAATATGATGATAATGCAAAACGAGCAATGATCGGTGTTGTTTCTTCGGTTACGACATATCGACCAGGATTTTTTGAAGCAGGTGTATTAGCCGTTAAGAATACGGGTTTTGTAAGTTATAAAATGATTGAAACACTGGGGTCGATTATCACGGGAAAAACGGCGGCTGATTTAGCAGGACCGCTTGGGGTTGCACAAATGGCGGGTGAAGTTGCGCAAATTGGTTTTGTTCCACTTTTGCAGTTTGCAGCTTTTTTAAGCATAAATTTGGGGATTATTAATCTTTTTCCAATTCCAGCTCTTGATGGTGGTCATTTTGTTACGTTGGTTATCGAGGCCGTACGTGGTAAGCCATTGCAGCCAAAAGCTATACAGTATGCCCAAATCGTTGGGTTTGCTTTATTGATGGCTTTGATGATTTTTGCAACGTTGAATGATATTACTCGATAATGACAGGATTGTTTTAAATTTGCATTTGATTGTGGGGAATAAATAGATGGAACGAAAAAAAACACGGGCAATCAAGATTGGTTCCGTACAGATTGGTGCAGGTGCACCAATCTCGGTGCAGTCGATGACGAATACAAAGACGACAGACACTTTGGCGACTGTGAACCAGATCCAGAGTTTACAAGCTGCAGGTTGTGATATTGTTCGCCTAGCAGTTCCTGATATGGATGCCGCTAAAAATTTGGCAAATATTAAAAATGCCGTAACCATACCACTTGTGGCAGATATTCATTTTGATTACCGTTTAGCCATGGAGGCTATGGAACAAGGCATTGATGGATTACGCTTAAATCCCGGGAACATTGGTGATGAGGATAAGGTTAAGATTGTTGTACAAGCAGCAAAACAGCATCATATTCCAATTCGCATTGGGGTCAATGCAGGGTCGCTTGATAAGGCTTTATTGGCAAAGTATGGAAGGGCTACTCCGGAAGCAATGGTAGAAAGTGCGATGCAACATGTACGCATCTTAGAAAAACTTGATTTTTATGATATGAAGATTTCTTTAAAAGCGCATGATGTACCACTTACGATTGCTGCCTATCAGTTGATGTCACAAACGGTGGATTATCCTTTGCATCTAGGCATTACAGAAGCAGGAACGGTCAACAGTGGTGTAATTAAATCGGCTGTAGGGATTGGTTCACTTTTAACACAAGGCATTGGAGATACTTTCCGCATTTCACTTACGGGGGATCCTGTGGTTGAAGTTAAGGTTGCGAATGAAATCTTAAAATCACTTGGACTAAAAGAATATGGACCAACGCTCATCTCCTGTCCGACTTGTGGTCGCTGCAATATTAACTTGGCTGAAATTGCGAATCTTGTTGAAAAAAAACTCAGTGATGTCAAAAGCCCTATTCAAGTGGCAGTGATGGGGTGTGTGGTCAATGGCCCTGGTGAAGCTCGTGATGCAGATGTTGGAATTGCTGGTGGCAAAGGCGAAGGACTTGTTTTTAGAAAAGGACAGATTCTTCGTAAGGTACCAGAAGCTCGTCTAGTTGAAGAATTATTTAAAGAGATTGATGACATTTTAGGGGAGGACAAGAATTAATGCGTACAACACAACTTTATGCGCCGACGTTGCGTGAAACGCCGGCTGAAGCAGAAGTAATAAGCCATCAGCTTTTGCTTAGGGCGGGTATGATTCGAAAAGCAGCCGGTGGTGTATACACTTATTTACCGCTTGCTTGGCGAGTGCTTAGAAAAATAGAAACAATTATCAGAGATGAAATGGATGTTGCTGGCGGACAAGAATTGGCGATGCCAATCATTCAACCAGCTGAATTATGGCATGAAACAGGGCGTTGGGATATTTTTGGTGAAGAAATGTTTCGTTTGAAAGATCGACATGATCGCAGTTTTTGTCTTGGACCGACACATGAAGAAATGATTACGTCCTTGATTCGTAACGAAGTGCGTTCTTATCGGCAATTGCCATTAATGCTCTATCAAATTCAAAATAAATATCGTGATGAAATTCGGCCTCGTTTTGGACTTATGCGTGGGCGCGAATTTATTATGAAAGACTTATATTCTTTTGACAAAGATGAAGCAGGCTTAGATGTTTCTTATAAAAAAATGTATGATGCGTATACCAATATTTTTACACGCTGTGGTTTAGTTTTTCGACCAGTAGAAGCAGATGGCGGATCCATCGGTGGTGGATTTACCCACGAATTTACAGTACTTGCAGATTCGGGAGAATCAGAAATTGTCTATTGCTCCAAATGTGATTATGCGGCGAATGTTGAAAAAGCAGAACTAAAAGCTAGTGTGCAGGAAAATATTATAGCTGAACTTCCGCTGGAATTGGTTGATACGCCGGATATGAAAACGATTGAAGCCGTGACAAACTTTCTGGGGATGGACAGCAAACAAAGCATTAAAGCCGTAGCATTTCAAAATGAAAAAGATGAAGTGATTTTGGCTTTTGTTCGTGGCGATCATGATGTGAATGATGTTAAACTTCAAAATGCAGTGGGAGCAGGTACTCTTCGTATGGCCGATGAAGAAGCAATCAAGGCAGTGGGGGGAGTTCCTGGTTTTATGAGTCCGATCGGTCTTACAAAAGAAGCGAAGATTGTTGTTGATTTATCTGTTATGGAAATGACGAATGCCGTTGGCGGAGCCAATCAGATTGATAAACATTATTGCAACATGAATCCAAAACGTGATTTTACAGACTGTTTAGTCACGGATCTTCGTTTGATGCGTGAAGGTGATCCATGTCCCCATTGTGGTGCAGCTGTTAAGATGACTCGTGGCATTGAAGCCGGGCAAGTTTTCAAACTCGGTACCAAATATAGTGAGGCATTAAAGGCTACATTCCTTGATGAAAATGGTCGCGAAAAGCCGCTTGTTATGGGATGTTATGGAATCGGCGTAAGCCGTACTATGGCGGCAGCAATCGAGCAGAATAATGATGAGCATGGTATTGTATGGCCAGCAGCTATTGCCCCATATCAAGTGGTAGTGGTACCTGTTAATGCAAAAAATCCAGAACAGTTTAATATTGCCGAAACGTTATATCAAGAACTTCAAGCGGCAAAGGTAGAGGTTGTTTTAGATGATCGAAAAGAACGTGCTGGTGTAAAGTTTAAAGATGCCGATCTTATTGGTTATCCAATTCGTATTACAGTTGGACCAAAAGCCGTTGAAGAAGATTCGATTGAAATAAAAATAAGACGTTCGGGTGAAGTCTTTACATATGGGAAAGTGGATTATCTCGAAAATGTTTTGAGCATGTTGAGAAATTTATAAAAAAATACGGCTGGGAGATTTAAGTCTCCCAGCCGTATTTTTGAGCTTACTCAGCAGCAACTTTATTTAATTCTTCAATTAAGCTGTCAATGTTGATGCCATGTGCGCCCGCACCTTGTTCAATATTTTCAAAACGAGCTGCAGCACAACCTAAACAACCCATACCGGCATTCATAAAAACGTCAACGGTGTCGGGATATTTTTGGACAACATCCATAATTCCCATTTCTTTTGTAATGTTCATGGTAGATAAGCCTCCTGTGTTTATAAATTACTTTGACAAAAAGAATTATATCATAAATATAATTCTTTTAATACTTATTCTTAAAAGAAACTAGTATTTTTTCATGAATCAAGGTACAATATTAGGCGTGTATTATTTTTATATAGGGGAGATTATAAATGGGCATCGTTGCATTTTCAATTGGTGATGTAAATGTATATTGGTATGGAATTATCATTACGATTGCAATTCTTACTGGTATGATGATTACTTGGATTAATTTATATTTGCGTGGTCAAGAATTTTCAAAAGTGGTTGATATTTTGCTTTTTGGTATACCGGTTGCTATTTTATTTGGTAGGCTTGGTCAGATTATTTTACACTGGGATATGTATCAGAATAATTGGCGTGAAATCGTGCAATGTGCACATGGCGGCATTTCAATTTATGGTGCTTTTTTTGGGTTTATGTTGGTTATATTTTTTTATACTTCCAGTAAACGCTTGTCGTTTTGGTTATGGCTCGATATTTTAGCACCAGCAATTGTTTTTGCACTTATGCTGGATCAGTTAGGGCATTTTGTTTTGCAGGTTACGGTGGGGACTCCATTGCCGCTTAATATTCCGAATGATCATAGTTTGGTTCAATATATTGAATATGATTTTAGACCTTCTGGTTTTGAAGGGTATGAATATTTTAGACCGGTTGCTTTATATCAAGCTATCGCACAGTTTTTAGTTTTTCTTGTTGCAACTATCTTATCTTTTTGGCAAATTCGACAGAACAATATTAAGCAGGGAACCATATTTTTAAGCAGTATTTTTTTTGTGGCACTAATCCGTTTTTTTTGTGGATTTCTCTATTTGGGAGCACCGACGAATGCTATGTTGCACTTTGGCCAAATCATATGTCTTTTAGGGTCCGTGCTTTGCCTTATTATATGGTGTGTGCTTAAATATCAGCCGCAGCGTTTTGGGTGTAGAACACTATTAAAATTTTTAAAGTGATTTCTGGGGAAGAGGAGCTTGATTCATGAAATTTTCTTATTTATATAAAAGAATAATATTGTTGATATTACTTTGTTTGATACCGTTGCTTTTGGCTGGACCAAAGATTTTAGATCAAAAACTTGTTGCAGAGAGTGCTAGTGATACCAGTGTTGTAATTTTGAACTATCATAAAGTAGATGATATGAAGATTTCTTTATCCGTGGCACCCGCTGATTTTGAAAAACAAATGGCTTATTTAAAAGAGCAGGGCTATACGACAATTACACCCGATCAGTTATTGGATAATTTGGAAAAGGGAACGGAACTGCCTGAAAAACCAATTCTTATAACATTTGATGATGGCTATGAAGATAATTATAAAAATGCCTATCCCGTGCTTAAAAAGTATGGATTTAAAGCGACGATTTTTGTGATTACCGATTTTTTGGATCGATATCCGAATTATATAACTTGGGTGCAGGCAAAAGAATTGCAGAAAAATGGTATTAGTATCGAATCACATACCGTACAGCATAAATCTTTGACTGAGTTAAATGATGAGGAACTTCGTTCAGAACTTATAAATTCGAAAAAAGCAATTGATGAACACTTAGGTAAAGATACGCGTTATATTGCATATCCAACAGGTACCTATAATCTTCATATTGCACAAATGGTAAAAGATGCCGGTTACCGTGCGGCTTTCACTGTTAAATATGGAAATGTTGATAAAGCTAGTAATGTATATGCCTTAGAGAGAGTACCAATTTTTCATACGGAAAATACGTTTAAGTCATTTTATGAACGTCTACACTATATTCCGATATTTGAACATTTGGGTTGGATAAAAAGCTAGGACGAAATGTTCAAATATAGCATAATATTCAAAAAACCTTCTAAAAAAGAAGGTTTATTTTTTTTTACAAAGAATAAAAAATAAGTGATTATAAGTGGAGCAGTTGAATCTGATGGTGATGACAGTTATGGAAACACTAACAGATTTTGTTATATGAGAGGATGTTTGTTTTGGAATTTCACCATATTAGTGTATTAATGGAAGAAACTATAAATAATTTAGTAACAAACCCGGATGGTATTTACGTGGACTGTACGTTAGG
>Ga0302210_10001231_pt1 | contig 10906 bp, 9 predicted proteins | sample II_Fen_E3_2_FD_198793 | JGI IMG/M metagenome (GOLD analysis project Ga0302210, IMG submission 198793) | Peat permafrost microbial communities from Stordalen Mire near Abisko, Sweden - II_Fen_E3_2 | ecosystem: Environmental > Terrestrial > Soil > Wetlands > Permafrost | place: Sweden: Abisko... | reverse complement strand
CTGCCAAGTAAATCCACTTGACTTTGTTATTATACAGAACTTATTTATTATTGTCAAGCTTTTTTACTTGTCGGAGAATAAAGCTTTTGCAAAGTCTTCTGCGTTAAATGGTCTCAAGTCATCGACCGCTTCGCCGATGCCAATCCACTTCACTGGCATTTTCAGTTCAGCTTTGATGCCAACTACAACACCACCTTTTGCTGTACCATCCAGTTTCGTCAACACCACTCCTGAAATTGGTGCCGATTGCGAAAAAACATCCGCTTGATTAATCGCATTTTGTCCCGTTGTTGCATCTAATACAAGTAAGGTTTCATGGGGAGCTTCGGGAATTTCACGTTGAATTACCCGATTGATTTTCTTTAACTCTTCCATTAAATTTGATTTTGTATGCAAACGACCGGCTGTATCTATAATCAATATATCAATATTTCTGGCTTTTGCCGCCTTCACGGCATCAAAAGCAACCGATGCCGGATCTGATCCCTCATCATGTTTAATGACGGTTGACCCGATACGACTGCCCCATATTTCTAGCTGATCAATCGCCGCAGCGCGAAATGTATCCGCAGCAGCCAGCATAACGGTTTTTCCTTGTTCCTTATAGTAATTTCCGAGCTTACCAATGGTTGTCGTCTTACCAACTCCATTAACACCAATAACCAAAATAACCGTAGGTGGATTGACTGCCAACGTACTTGCATCCGAACCTGCCATTAAAAGAGCACTGATCTTTTCCTCTAGAAACGGTCGTAAATCTTCTGGTGCATTGATTTCTTTCTTTTTAATGCCGCGGCGAACTTCTTCCATTAGTAACGTTGATGTTTTTACCCCCACATCCGCTGAAATCAAAGCTTCTTCCAATTCATCGAGTAAATCGTCATCTATTTTTGCGTAACCTACAACAATTTGTTCAATTTTTTCTGTAAAAGATTTACGTGTTTTTTCCAACCCTTTTTTTAATTTATCAAAAAACCCCATGATTTTTTCCTCCAAAATTTAATTTAGCGCATCTTCCAACCTTACGGAAACAAGCCTGGAAACACCCGCATCTTCAACGGTTACACCATACATGATATCAGCGACCTCCATCGTTCCTTTACGGTGTGTTACAACAATAAATTGCGTTTTTAAAGCATATTCTTTCAAAAAAGCACTAAATCGATCCACATTCGCTTCGTCAAGTGGCGCATCAATTTCATCAACCACACTAAAGGGTGCTGGACGATATTGCAAAAAGGAAAACAGCAGTGCAATAACAGTAAGTGCTCTTTCGCCGCCTGACAAGACTGCAAGATTTTGTAATTTTTTATCAGGAGGTTGGACAGAAATTTCCACCCCAGCTTCCAATACATTTTGTGTATCGGTAAGTTCCAATTTAGCTTGACCACCGCCAAATAGTTTTACAAAAATCTCGCTGAAATAAAGGCTAATTTGGGCAAAAGCCTCTGAAAACTGTTTAGACATCGTAATATCCATATCACGAATAATACCAGCCAAATAATCTTTCGCTACACTAAGATCCGTTAATTGCTTTTGCATGAATGTATACCTTGTATTGAGACTTTCATATTCCGTTATCGCATTGGGATTGATCGGTCCTAATTCTTCAATCTCTTTTTCCAGCAAATTAATTTTTTTACTTAGCGAGGTACTCGTTTCATCGAGTCTATACTCTTGTGCCTGTTCAAGCGACAGATGGTACTCACTTTCAAATGTTTCAAGACATTGCTGGCGTTCAAATTCAGATTTTGTTTGTAAAATTTCCACTTGATGAATTTTATTTTGCAAATCGTTTTGTTGTTTATGAGCATCCTTGATTTCGCGGTCATTACTTTGAATTGACACCATTTTCTCCATTTTAACTTGATAAAAATTATCATAATCTTTCGTACCAATCTCACGGAGTGTAACCAGCTGTGCATTTTTCTTCGTCAATTCTGTTAATTCTTGCTGCGTCGCAAGAGCCACCTGGTGTAGTGATTCTTGTTCTTGTTGGATTTTTAGTAAATCGCTGTTATACTGATCCACCGTCTGCTGCATATTCGCTTGAAGTTCATGATGGCGAATTAATTCCTGCTCAACAACAGTTTGTTCTATTTTACTATTTACAGAAATTTGTCGCAGTTCCTCTTGCTCTTTCGTTAATTGTACAAGCTGAGTTGCTGCCATATCATCTTGACCTTTTTGTTGGCTGTCCGTGTGCTGCATAGATTCAATGTCAGCTTTAACATCTATCATCTGCTGTTTGATACGAATTTCTTTTTCTTGTAACGTTTCGCCTAGTTCTTGTAAAGAATTCAACTTGTTTTTTCTATCGCTTAAATCCAAGGTCGCTTTTTCAATATAAATTTTCATTTCCGCTTGTTGTACTGTCAAGCGGTGTTCTTCTTTACTAGCAGCTTGAACTTGCATTTCAAAGTCTTGCAGCATATTTTCCTGTAAAATCTTTTTTTGATTCAATTCTATAAGCTCACTGTGTTTGCTTGCAATTTCTTGATGAAAAGCTACAATTTCGCCACTGCGATTTAAAAAACTTGCCTCACGCCGCCCCGTACTACCACCAGAAATAGATCCACCGGGATTGATGAGTTCACCTGCCAGAGTAACAATACGCGCTTTAAAGCCTTGCTTTTTCGCCAAATCAACTGCATGTTCAATCGTATCGACTACTAGTGTCCTAGCAAGTAAAAAATCAACGATTTTTTTATATTTTAGATCGGTGGAAACAAGTTCATTTGCATAACCAATAAAACCAGGTGCCGTTTTTAGACTGCCATCATCAAATGATTTACGAACAACAATGGTATTCAAAGGCAAAAAGGTTACGCGCCCTAGTTTTTCCCGTTTTAAAAAACTAATTGCTGCTTTTGCTGTAATATCATGATCGGTAACGATATTTTGCAGACTGCCACCTAAAGCGATTTCAACTGCTGTAATATAATCCGATTGAACCTCAATGAGTTCAACTACCGCACCACAAATACCAGCCTGCCATTTTTCATTGCTTTTTAATACACTTTTTGTAGCACGGCCAAAGCCTTCGTATTCTTTTTGCATATTCGTCAAAAATTCAACTTTTGATTGAGCCGCATTGAGTCCTTGCTGAAGTTTACGTTGTTTTTCATCTATTTCATGCTGCTTAATACTAGCCGCTGCAAGCTTTTTTTCTACCAGCATTTTTTCATGCTGTGCTTGCAACCTAGTATCAAACAAAACCTGCGCCTGGCTATTTAAACCCGTTAAAAGGACTTGATTATCCGTCATCTTTTGCTGTTCATTCACAGCTTCTTCATTCAGTTGAACTAATTGTACTTGAAGTTCTTTTATATCATGCTCTAAAAGAAGCAAATCATTGCGCCGATTCGTCAATTTTTGGACTTGTTCCAAAGATTTTTCTTGAATCATCTTTATCGTCAATTCAATTTCAGAAATTTGCCCCCGCAGTATTTCTTCACGAACCGCTTCCTTTTGAATTCGTAGAACAATTTCTTCTGCTTTTTCTTCAAATTGTTCTATATTTTTCTGTGATTCAAAAAGTTTAGCTACCATTTCCAACTTATTTTTTTCCAATTCGCCTTGATTGGTCTGTAATCGCTGACAAGTCTCATGACTTCGTTCTAAACGTTCCTTACATATAGCCACATCACTGTTATTTTTTTCAATTGCAGTAGCGAGTTCACTATTTTTAACCGAAAGTATTTGCAGTGATTTCTCTACTTGGGTCAATTCATTGTTTAACTGTTCCTTTGTGACCTCTAATAAATTAACTCGCACTTCACTGGCTTGACTTGATTGCTGCAACTCCAAAATTTGTTTCTTGTTCATTTCAAAATCATGATTATATTGTTCGTACCGATTTAATAATACGGTTAATTTTGATTTTTTATATTCTTCATGTAACACATTATACTGTTTTGTTTTTTCTGCATATTCAGCCAGTGGTCCCAGTTGATGTTCAATTTCATGAATAATATCCATAACACGCAGCAAATTTTGTTCGGTATCTTCTAGTTTACGTAAGGATTCTTTTTTTCGATTACGATACTTGGTAATGCCTGCCGTTTCTTCGAATAAAAGGCGTCGCTCTTCCGGTTTACTATTTAAAACTTGATCAATTTTATTTTGGCTGATGACGCTGATCGCATCACGACCTAATCCTGTATCGGCAAAAAGATCATAAATATCCTTTAAACGACAGCGAGCCTTATTAATATAATATTCACTTTCACCGGATCGGTAAAGGCGACGCGTTATGACAACTTCATTAAAATCAACTGCCAACTGTCCATCACTATTATCAAATGTTAAGGATACCTCAGCTAAACCTAAAGCTCTTCGGGTAGAACTCCCCGTAAAAATAATATCTTCCGCTTTTGCTCCACGTAAATTTCGTACATTTTGCTCACCCAAAACCCAGCGAATTGCATCTGTAATGTTGCTTTTTCCACTGCCATTTGGACCAACAATTGCCGTTATTCCCTTATCAAATTCAATTTCCAGCTTATCAGCAAACGATTTAAAGCCATACGCTTCTAATTTACGTAATTGCAACCTATTCACCAACCTAATATTATTGCTATATAGAAATAAATTATTTCCGTCGTTCTATATATTAAATGATTCTTAGAATTATTGTATCACAAACAAGCTTTATAAAACAATTACCGCCAAATCATCCGGTACATAGATCTGCCCCTTATAATACGCTGCACCTTCGCTTGTGTAAGAAAGCTGACGTTTTTCCATGTTTTTATCTTCGGTATGATAAAGCACTAGATTCTTTGCTTTAAGTAATTCGGCTGTCTCACAAGCTTCTTTTACCGTACTATGATTCTTTTCATATGGTTTGAAAATATCACGATCCGCATAAAGACAAAACGCTTCTGATAAAAGCCATTCGCTGTTTTCGACATAACCCTTACAGCGTTCATTAAATGGTTCATCGCCCAAACAGGAAAAACGCTGTCCACTTGGCAAAACTGCAGTAAACCCAAACTGCTTCGCTTTTGTCGATGCAATATCAAAAAATGTCATTTCCATAGCCAGTATAGATAAAGACTGCCCATCTTGCACTTCTTTAAAGAAAATGCGCTGTCCTAATTGTTGCACATCCTTTTTTTTCAAAGTTAATTTTGTGATGGTCGTTATTATATCGATTAATTCCCGGTGACAATATATTGTAAAATTTCCTTGATATTTATTCTGATTCATAAGAGTGGCTATTTTTCGAATAACCCAGATTACACCAAGCACATGATCAGTATGACTATGTGTCACAAACATATGGTGAATATCCTTACCAGAGATATTAGCCTGTTCCATTTGACGCAAAATACCATTACCACCACCCGCATCCACTAAAAAATATTCTTCGGACAAATGTATAGCAAAACAGGTATTAAAACAATTTGTCACCATAGCCGAACCAGTTCCCAGCATAATTAATTCTTCCATCTCTCAAATCACCTTTTCATTTCATAATTAGTAATTGCATTTTTTCTGCAATGCACGTTTTCTACGCAAACATTATTGACAGGGTTTTTCAACGATTTTTTGATGTTCTGCTGCCCTTTCATACAAGCCTGCTTCCAGATAACTTGACCCAAACTGATGCATCATTTCTAAAATAGGAATCATCTTTCTGCCGTTATCCGTTAGGCCATATTCAACTTTTGGGGGAATAACTGGATATACTTTACGAAAAATAAGTTTATCCTCTTCTAAGCTTCTAAGCTGCAAGGTCAGCATCCTTTGTGTAATATCAGGTAAACGTCTTTTAATATCACTGAAACGAAGTACTTTATAGCTCAAATACCAAAGAATAATCAATTTTCGTTTTCCGGATAAAAGATGTTGTACTAAATCCATTGGACAAATAGCATATTGAACACACGTGTCTTTCATATGACATTCTTCATGCTTTTTTATTTCTTTCACAAATACCCCTCCTTTACAGTATCATTATTGATACTACAATACAAATAAGTGCCTACTTGTAAAATAAATAGTGTAATGTTACTATCTTAACATACAAATTAACAATTTGCATGTAACAATTAAAATACAATTGGGAAATTAGAGGTGCTTTATTATATGTTGAATTCCAAAATAAAAAAACAAGTGATCATCAGTCAAATTATGCTGCCAAATCAAGCCAATGTAGCTGGAAATGTTCATGGCGGCGAAATCATGAAAATCATGGATTCAACTGCGTATACGGCAGCTCGTAGATATGCACATGCTAATGTTGTCACAGCCCGAGTCGATGAATTGCAGTTTCATGAACCAATTTTAATTGGCGATTTGGTGATTTGTACCGCTGAAATTGTCTTTGTCGGTCATACGTCAATGGAAATTTCCGTAAAAGTTGAAGTCGAAGATCTCGACGATGAATCTACACCACAACAGGCTTTATCCGCTTATTTTACAATGGTCGCCATGGATCTGGTAAACCATTACCAGTACCGCCGTTAAAATTGGAAACGGATGCAGAAAAAAGAGCTTTTCTAGAAGGAAAACGCCGTTATGAAGAACATCGTCGCAGTAAGCGCAAATCTGCTTGAAAATACAGAATGACTTCTGATTAACAATATGATACATGGCTAAAATAAACTCTGCTCGATACGGGCAGAGTTTATTCTTCATGTTTTTATACCATTACTAATAAATCACTATTTAAGCTATATTTTATACTTTGAAATTCTACGATAACATGATTTAGCATTATCAAATCCTGCTTTAAAATAATATTTTTCAGCTGATACTCTTTATACCAACTAACTAAATTGCAATTTTTATTGCCTCGTAATTTAGAAGTATCTTTGGGATGATGATGCACAATAATTTCTCCATATTGAGTGGGAAGCCTTTCTAGTAGCTGATCCATTTGAATTTTAAATAAATACGAATCCACTAATTCACCAAAAGCAGGATGATACGGTCCAGCAAGAATCGTCTCACCATCATCAAGTTGTTCACTAGCCTGCAACCCGACGCGAATAACTTGAATATCATGACGAAGAAACGTCAGCTTCATTAAAGCAGCATATTGAATTGCTTTTTGCAAAGATAAAGGCTGATACGTTCCAGTCTTATAAAGTTGTGCTAATTGTGTTTGAATTAAAACCAAGGTTGGATAAATACGCACAAAGGCAGGACAAAGTTCAATCGTCTGTGAAATGGAATCCATAATCGTTTGCCATGTATCACCAGGAAGCCCTGGCATCAATTGAATTCCTAAATGAAAGCCCTGCCCTCGTACAAGTTCAGCTGCTCTTATAATGTCATCCACACTGTGACCACGTTCCGATCGTGCCAGGATTGAATCATTAAAAGATTGCGCGCCAAGTTCGATCGTCTCTACACCAAAAGCAGCTAAATTATCTAGAATCTCGTTCGTAATGCAGTCTGGTCGAGTCGATATGCGAAGCGAATTTATTTTTTTTGCTTGCACATAACGATAAGCCGGCTCCAACAATTTTATTTGCAAGGAAAGCGGCAATGCTGTAAAACTGCCACCATAAAAAGCAACTTCAATAAATTTATTTCCCTGTATACGATTTAAATGATAGTCAATTGTATTTTGGATAAACTCTTGCGTCACATCCGTTTGGATACCCGTTATTTTGCGTTGATTACAGAATACACAGGTATGAGGACATCCATAATGCGGTATAAAAATTGGAATAATATAATTTTTCATACTTACCTCATAAAAAAATTGGATGGCCGAGGCCATCCAATTTTATTCATCAATTTTATTCATTTTTGCTAAAGCTTCTCTAGCAGCGTGCTGTTCCGCCTCTTTTTTGCTCTTGCCGAAGCCAATACCATATTTTTCATCATTTACCATAACAGCAATTTCAAAGATTTTATTATGGTCTGGACCATCTTCTGAAAGCAATGCATAGTGAATTTTTCGATCGATATTTTTTTGAATAACTTCTTGCAATAATGTTTTATAATCTTGAATATTTTTTCCCGTTTCAATCATCAATAAATCATCTTGCAACTGTTTTAGAATATAAGCGGATGCCTTTTGCATACCTTGATCCATATAAATAGCACCAATAACCGCCTCAAAAGCATCAGCTAAAATAGATGCACGCGTTTTACCACCAGTTGCAAGCTCACCCTTACCAAACAGAAGATACTCCCCTACATCGAGTTGAGAAGCCCGTTTAGCAAGAGTCGCCTCACAAACGACAGAGGCTCTTGCTTTTGTCAATTCGCCTTCGGGCAAATTGGGAAAATGTTTAAACAAATACGAGCTGGTTGCGAGTTCCAACACGGCATCACCCAAAAATTCCAAACGTTCATTATGAACAATATGCGATCGTTTTGCTTCGTTCGCATAGGAAGTGTGGGTTAATGCCTGATGGAGCAAATTCCAATCTGTAAATGCAACACCCAATTTCTTGGCAAATGTAACTAATGCTGCTTTGCGTTCCTCAGTCAAATTTTTAGCTACATTCATTTTATTTTACATATTTCTTTAAAATGAGACATGCATTATGACCACCAAAACCTAAGGAATTTGATAAAGCAACATTGACAACTTTTTCACGGGATTTATTTGGTACATAGTCAAGATCTAAACCTTCATCTGGTACTTCATAATTAATCGTTGGTGGCATGATATCGTTTTCAATCGTAAGCGCTGTTGCAATACATTCGATACCACCAGCAGCACCAAGCAAATGCCCAGTCATGGATTTAATCGAACTCATAGCCAATTTATAGGCATGATCACCAAAAACAGTTTTAACCGCTGCTGTTTCTGTTTCATCATTCAAATGAGTGGATGTCCCATGGGCATTGATATAATCAACCGCTTCAGGGGCAAGTTTTGCATCTTTTAAGGCAATTTGCATACATTTTGCCGCCTGTGCACCACCGGGAGCAGGTGATGTAATATGAAAAGCATCCGAATTGGAACCATATCCAACAATTTCAGCATAAATATGAGCCCCACGTTTTTCGGCATGCTCTAAACTTTCTAATAAAACTACACCAGCGCCTTCACCCATAACAAACCCACTACGAGTTTTATCAAATGGACGAGATGCTTTTTCTGGTTCCGCATTATGATCGGAACACAATGCTTTCATCGAACAAAATCCAGCAACCGCTGCTGGTGAAATACATGCTTCGGTTCCACCTGCAACCATAGCATCCGCATCACCGCGTTGAATCAAACGACAAGCATCACCAATTGAATTTGTTCCGGTAGCACAGGCTGTTACGACACAACTGCTTGGACCTTTCAAACCAAAGGTAATCGAGGTTTGACCTGCTGCCATATTGCCGATCATCATCGGAATGAAAAATGGACTGATACGACCAGGACCTTTATCGAATAACGTAGCATATTGTGTATGCAACGTCTCAATACCACCAATACCAGTACCAATGATAACGCCAATACGATCACGATCTTCTTTATCTAAATCAATTTTTGAATCTTCCAAAGCAAGTTTACTTGCCGCTACCGCAAATTGCGTATAACGATCCATACGTTTTGCTTCTTTTTTATCAATATAGTTGAATGGCTCAAAATCTTGAACTTCTCCAGCTACTTGTGCAGTATAATCAGACGCATCAAATCGACTAGTTTTTTTGATTCCAGACTGCCCTGCTAACAAAGCTTTCCAGAATGCATCTTTACCAATACCGATCGGAGTAATCGCTCCTATACCTGTAATTACGACTCTATTTTCCAAACTCTAAACACCTCACAACTTAATCTATAATTGCAATTTCCGCTTGTAATCTTGAAAATATTTCTTTAACCGATAAAATTTCTTTTATACGATGAATATATTCTCCTGTGAATACCAATCCTGTTTCTACATCACCCTGCTGGGCTCGAATCAGTGCACGAATAATGCAAAAATTCTGTTTGCAATTTTTCAAGCAGGCATCACACGTTTTAACAGGAACAGGTCCCACTAATATTTTTTCCACAAACGGATTTCGAACTGCACGCCCCGGAAGACCCACCGGACTTTGAATTACAACTACATCTTCAGCTCTAGCTTTCAAATAAAATTCTTTTAATGCTGGAGCTGCATTAGACTCTTCACTGGCTGCAAAACGTGTACCCATTTGTACACCATTTGCCCCCATTTTTATCAGATCAACAATATCTTGACCATTCATTACACCACCTGCTGCAATTACAGGAATATCGACAGCCATACGGATATCGGGAATTAAGTTTCTTACCGATGTATCGGTTCCCAAATGTCCGCCCGCTTCTTTTCCTTCTACAACAATGGCTGCTGCACCAAGACGTTGAGAAATTTTCGCTAATTTAACAGAAGAAACAATAGGTACGATTGGAGTACCAGACTCCTGACCTAAACCAAACATATCGCGCGAAAATCCGGCACCTGCAACAACTAAATCTATACCTTCATCAATTGCGGTTTTTACAATCTCGCTAAACTTTCTGGCTGCAACCATCACATTAATGCCAATAATTCCGGACGTTAAAGATCTAGCCAGTCTAATTTCATAACGCAATTCATCATTGGTCATGCCGGAAGCCGCAATTAGTCCAATACCGCCTTGATTAGCTACTGCTGCAGCTAATTTAGCAGTGGACAAGCGAATCGCCATACCACCTTGAATGATAGGTACTCGTGCAATTTTAGTGCCAATTTTCAGCTCTGGAAGTTTCAAAATAACTCCTCCAATCAATTCAATGCATATTACCTTTAGAAAGTCCCGAGAACGAATTCACGGGACTTTTCTTCTAAAAGGTAAGACTCTTAAACTTATTTGCTTTGGTCTATATAGGTTACAACATCATTAACAGTTTTAATCTTTTCAGCAGCTTCGTCAGGAATTTCAATACTGAATTCTTCTTCGAATGCCATGATTAATTCAACAATATCAA
>Ga0302210_10001230_pt1 | contig 10910 bp, 7 predicted proteins | sample II_Fen_E3_2_FD_198793 | JGI IMG/M metagenome (GOLD analysis project Ga0302210, IMG submission 198793) | Peat permafrost microbial communities from Stordalen Mire near Abisko, Sweden - II_Fen_E3_2 | ecosystem: Environmental > Terrestrial > Soil > Wetlands > Permafrost | place: Sweden: Abisko... | reverse complement strand
TCTTTTCCATTGAGCAATAGACTACTTACAAATTTACCATTTACAAGGATACGGCCATCCTCTTTTAATTCTACTCCGGGTAGTTGTGCAATCAATGCATCTAGCATCGAGCCTTCGGAGAGCTGAAAAGCGTCTGCATTATAAACAATAGTATCTTTGTTTGAGTAGAATTTTATTTTGGTGGCTGTTACGCTTACTTCATTCAGTTGATGTTCTTTAATTTTAGGCTTCTTTTTTATATAGAAAGTGCCCAATTCTATGTCATTTTGTCGGTTGGAAAATTTTATTTCAATGTTTGCATAACTGCTTTCATAGCCTTCTTTCGAAATGCGGAGAATATAGTTGCCTTCTTTTCTCACATTAAAGATAAATAGTATATTGGGATTCTCTGGATTAAATATTTTTGTTCTGGTAGAATCAATTACTGTACTATCGGGTAATAGCAGCTCTGCTTTCGCATTTTTTAGCTTCTCCTTGTTGAGCGAATTGGCTATTTGCCCAAAGGCTGATTTGTTTTCTTGTGCACTGAGTACTTGTGTAAAACAAAGGAGATAAAGGAGAATTAGCAAGTAGTTTCTCTTTTTTTTATCTGCAAAATGAAATGTGTTTCTTTTAGCAGAGAAGTTTAGAAAAAAGCTTAGAATATTCATTGTATTAGAGGTATATATTAATTTGTTACAATAATACAATTAATTATTTACAATTTCTTAAAAAAGAGCTGCGTTTTAACAAAAAATAGTAATGCAACTATTGCTGTTTAAAAAAACAAAGGCCGAATTAGAATGCAAAGCATTGATGATAAGATAGTAACAAGCATATTCAATACTCCCCTATTGTCACATTGTTGTACAGTTACAAAAAATAGTGCAATTAATGATCTGATTTCCGGAAAACGACAAAATTTGTCGCATATAGCCCACTCATAGCGCAAAAACTGTCACATATAACCTACTCTATCTGTTTCTTTTCGTCTTCCAACGCTTTATCAAAATCGTCTTCAACTTTTTGGATGAAAACTTTTTCAACATATTTTAATTTTGCGTTCTCCGGCTCTTCGTAAGCGTTACACTCAATCAGGTAGTTGTTTAAATCTTCAAAATCAACACCATACAAATTATCACTAAATTTGTGTAGTTTTTCCATTACCCTGATGTAAGTGTCCGGCTTTTTTAACCTAGAGAGTTTCCTTAATGCCCCAATATAATCTTCTCTGAATACTGTTGGAACAATAATGCGGGATTGACCACCGCGGAAAAGTTCAGCATTCATCATAATTCGTGCAATTCGACCATTCCCATCTATAAACGGATGTACCTCACTTATCATAAACATCATAAATATAGCCTTGCTCATGGGCTCTTTTAATGCTGCGTAGTATTTAAAGCCCTGAATAAGTGTCCCCCTGACTAGTCTATGGTCAACAAACAAAGTGTTTCCTGCCTGATTATTTTTGTCTTTAAATTGACCTGGGTTGCAATCTTCTCTTTCACGCATCAAAATGCGGTGGCGGTTTTGTAACAATTCAAACAGTTCTTCAGGAGTTGACGGTATTTTATGCATTTCTGCTCGATTGGATATAACCGTAAATGTTCCTAAGATGTCATGTGAGTCTTTTATACGTTTAGGAATAACAATACCCGTATCAACTATCGATTTGGCTTCATCAATTGTAAATCTTGTACCCTCGATATAGTTGGAAAAATAGCCCTCAAAAAATGAAAACATACGGTATGAATCTTCATCTGTATTCTTATTTGTTCGTTCAACAAAGAAATGATCTTTCAGAGCATCAAATAGTATGGAAAACAATTCGACACGCGCGGCATCGTATGGCACACCCATGGCTCTTGCTCTTGAAGAATCATTTGTAAGAACATTCACATTGTGAGTAGCCATAAGGGCAGAAATAATTCTATTCAACTTTTCAAATTCAACAGACATGCTCAGTAAAACCGAAACTTGCCTCAATTTATCTCTGAACTCATTTAGCTTACCTTCGCCTTGAATCAGAATCATTTTTTCTAATCGGTTTTCAATAAATGAAATCGGAAACACTTTAGACTGTTCACCTTTTCGCTTTGATATCTGCATACACTCCAACATCCAGCGGCACTCAGATGCTATGTAAATGCCATTCAGCATTATGTCTCCTTCAATGGCTTTTGGGCCTTCATTTATGTTCAGTGTTATTCCCGGAAGATCGGATATTTTCTTTCGAAAGTTATATGTGAGAAAAAAATCACCACCCTCAGTTGGGCGCAGTTCCTGAGCACTACGATGGCTGATAACTGCATCCGGATATCGCCAAGCCAAAATGTCAATAAGATTTCGCTTAATGATATTTTCCTCCGAATCCAACAAGTTAGATGTATAGATACGTGGTGCTAGCTTTTTGAGTTTGCCTGCTTTCTCGGCTGCTGATATTTTCCGAGAAACACTTGGGTCAGATGAAGAGAAAACAATCTCTTTTGAAAGATTTAATGTGTTTGCCATACAAATTTTATCGCTTATACCCCGCAAATATGCAAATAATATCCCATATAAACAAAATAATCATTTAATTATTTTGTTTTGAGCATGCTTTTTTTATCCATCCACTTCAAATTCTTCTAATTCTAGCCCATTTGTCAAAATCAAGAATGCTGTAATCGACAATATCAAAGCCATGTACTAAAGTACATATTTTACTAATTACTCATTTCTTACTCAAAATTTGTTTGTATATCTCGGAGAAAGGTTTAATTTTGCATCTAATAAAGATCTTATCCAAGTTGATTCTTTCTTTTTTGCATCATTGAAAGGAAAAAGCTGGAACACTAAATTAGGCTTAAAAGAACTCACCTATGAAAAAAATCATTCTGTCACTGGTGCTTATATGCACCGCGTTTATATCAGCTAACTGCCAAATTCTGCGAGCCGACGAATTAGAGAAGTACGCAAAAGAAAAGTATGGAGAGAGATGGGTCGATGCAGCAACAAATCTGGCTTCCCAGCTTACCCTTGATAAGAACAATGCGATTACCTATACTCAAATAATTGAAGCACCAGGGAAGTCAAAGAACCAACTCTATGTCCTTCTTAACTATTGGTTTACGGCAACATTCAACGATGCAAACTCTGTTATTACGCTTAATGACAAAGAACTTGGTACAATTATAGCTCAGGGATATGTTGCAAGTATTGCTCAACACGTTGGGGGAATGAGCACTTACGATGTTAGTATAAAACCGATTATCAAATGTGATATAAAGGATGGAAAGATTCGAGTTACTTATACGGTTCCTTTCTATAGTGTGGTGAAAATGATAGGTGCAGGATGGACTAATGCATTAGGAGGATCACAAACACGACCTACGCGTTATGATGAAAATTGGACTCTCGACAAGTGTTTCCCTTTTGCTACAAAAGATTCTCATAAGAAAACTTCTAGTAAAGCACTCATTATGGCTCACGCTTATTCAAATGTCGTAATGGATAAGATTGAAGAATGTGTAAAGAATGGGCTTACAGGTAACGAAGGTGACAACTGGTGATGAAATATAGAATCCTAAATTGCCCTTAAAATAGCTCCACGATGAAAAAAGCTGGCAGTGTCCAATATTTTGTGTAAATGGTAAAATCGTTACTTGTTTTGTTCTCATGCGAGTGTCTGCTTTTTTTAAATTCTCTTTTTATAATCGTCATTTTGTTTTTGCTCTGTGGCAAAGATAAAGAAGCGTTTTGTCATTTGCAAGCTTTTATAAAATAATCCTATCCTTATAAAGCAAAATAAATTGATTGAAAATAATTGCCCAGTTTCTCACAGGTAACGTCCATTTCTTTTCAATCTCCATAAGTACCAGATAGAGCGCCTTTTTGAGTGCGTCATCAGTAGGAAAGGACATCTTTGTCTTGGTGTACTTCCGTATCTTTCCATTGAGGTTCTCTATCAGATTGGTCGTGTAGATGATCTTCCGTATCTCTAAGGGGAATTCAAAGAATGTGGTCAACTCATCCCAGTTTTGCCTCCAAGAGCGGATGGCATAGGGATATTTCCCGTTCCACTTTGCCTCAAATTCATCTAGTGCCCCGGCAGCTACTTCTTTCGTTGGGGCTTGATAAATCACCTTCATATCGCGGGTAAACTCCTTAAGATCTTTCCAAACTACATATTTGCAGCTGTTCCTAATTTGATGTACTACGCAAATTTGAGTGGATGCCTGAGGGAATATCGACTTTATACAGGCGGTGAATCCATTCAGATTGTCCGTACAAGTTATTAGGATATCTTCTACTCCGCGGGCTTTTAAGTCAGTGAGTACCCCCATCCAGAAGGAGGCACTTTCGCTCTTGCCAAGCCACATACCCAGTACTTCTTTTAATCCGTTTCTGTTGAGCCCCACACACAGATAAACCGTTTTATTAATAACCTTTCCTCCCTCTCTCACTTTGAAAACGATGCCATCCATCCAGACGATCAAATATTGACTTTCCAAAGGGCGGTTTTGCCACTCAAGAGCGGCTTGGGTTACCTTGCCGGTAATAATAGAAATAGCTGAAGTAGAAAGTTTTATTCCGTAGATTTCAGTAAGTTCGTCCTCAATATCCGACACGCTCATACCTTTTGCATACAGTGAGATAACCAGTTTCTCTATCGAAAGGCCGGTGCTTTCGTGTTTAGGTACAACAATAGGCTCGAAGGCGCCGTTGCGATCACGAGGAATACGAATTTGGGCACGTCCATGCTCGGTTTGAACGATCTTGGGGAAGTTCCCGTTGCGGGAATTGCCACTGTTATTGCCCTGGGTAGAGTTCTTCTCATAACCTAGGTGAACGTCCATTTCACTCTCTAGAAGATGTTCCAGCATCTGGGCATGCAGATCCTTCAAAAAACTACTCACATCGGATTCAGTGGTGAATTGGCTCAAGAATTCTTTGCTCAAAGCCGAGTCGGGAAGAAGGTGCTTTTTGTTTTTCTCTTTTTCCATGGGAATTTGTGTCAATGATTTCATATGATAACGTATTGATGATTAATATATGATTTTTCATTTACACAATTTAATGCACACTGCCGAGCTCTCACTGGATATTTCAGAAATGCCTTGATAATCATGATAAATAATATCGTCATTATCATAAATCAAAATACCATTATCATAGAAACTCCGTAAGCTCCTGTATTCCATAGATCTTCTACCTGGAAACAGATTACTCAAAATTCCGTTCTCACTTCCTATGCCAAAAATAAGATGAGTATAATTAAAGAAACCATTTTTATAATATTTTCCATCTGCAAGTAGATAACGCTCATCCGATTGAGAATATTGGTTATTTCCACAAAAAACTATCATAGGTGGATTGTAATTGTCTGAATTTACAACCAATGTATCTACTTTATTCCAATTATAGCCAATGCACACAGTATCGTTTTCATTCCATTTCGTATTAAAAGTATAAAGTAACTTTTCTTCAGAAAGTTGCGGCTCTCCTGGCTCTTCTTCAAGAAGACTTCCTTCATTATCCAAATGATAAACCATGAGAGCATAACAACTATAAAACGGACGTATATAGAAAACGCCTTCTTTATTTCGCATTAAAGCTATTAATTTATTTTTTAAATAGTATTTTAAGTTAGTATTATCCTCATTTAGTAAAGTAGTAGGGGAGTCGTATATGCTTCCATACATTTTTAAATAAGTTGTATCATTTATTATAGTATCCCCTTTTAATTCTAAATCATAATCTATTGGTATTGGACTGGCATAGCAAATTTCTCTCCACTTTGCTCCATCACGCAGATGGATATCATAACAGTAATCTTGTGCATGCAAGGCACAAGAAAACAAAATAGTTAGAATAAGTAATAAATTTTTCATAAACTTTTTTTTTAGATTCAGAGATTAATATTTTCACTTTTACTTAAGAGTTATTAGTTCATTGATCTCATTAAGATGCAACTTAAAATGCCGCAGGTAATCACTGATCATTGCTTTTAAAGAAACATTTTCACCTAATGCGCTAGTCCACTCATTATTCAATTTCGCGATATTGACGTTTCTGATCACATGAACAAGATGAATCGTTGCGTATTTCCAAAGCTGAATCAAATCATTCCAATCTTCTGACTGGTAGTTTTGTATTGCAATCCATCTATCATTGTTTCCAAAATTTGCATAATCCGGATAAATCAACGGACTTTCTTGGTACTGCATATGAATAATCCGATGAGTATTATTAGAAGCTGAATCGATCATATGTCCGAGTATTTGTTTTATCGTCCGATTCTGTCCATTTCGTCTATTGGTTATCACATCTGTAGATAAACTGATTAATCTAGGTTCCCATTCCTTTATGAGCCGTAATAACTCTTGATTGTTTGCTTCAAACTCATTCATAATTGATCTATTTTATTTGTTATCTTTATTTATTATCGGAACTAATTTTCGAAGCTTAGGTGCTAACTGTATAATAAATCCACAAAGATTCTTTAACCGATTTAGTTATAATTCTACAAAATTAAAAGAACTTTACATCTTTAGCAAGCTTTTGAGTGCAAACTTTGTTAACCCAAGAATAAAATATACTTTAGTACACCGTTAGTGGTGTTAAATTAATACATACTTAACTGGCCGTAGCTGTCTATAATGATGGTATGTGCACTATATATAAGACTATCTTCCTTATGGCTAATTCTGCATTCGCTAAAAATCGATATTTTATTATTTAAGTACAAAATAACAATAAACACTCAAAAGACAGCGTTATAGTTGTAAATTCTTCATAAACCTTACAATCTTAAAAAACACATATGACTAATTGATTACCTTATTTATTGCAAATAACGTTTAAAACAATTATTTATGAAAAGCATTGCTTTGCTTCTGCTAGTGTTTTTTTTTACAACGGCAGCGCCAGCTCAAAAGTTGACAATTAAGGGTTCGATTAAACTTGAGGAATCAACGCCATCTGCTACTTATCAAGTAGAAATTTTAGGTAGTTCTAATAAAAAAACGATCCTAGTAAGGAAATCATTTAATACGCCTGACTTTGAGTTGGAGTTGCCTAAGAACATTCAATGTACCGTGCGACTTACTGCATCCGGATACAGCAAGATTGACATTATCTTAAAGAAAAACAATGCGCCAATAATTGATCTGGGAGAGGTTCATTTAAAACTCAATTCTACCAAGTTGGACTCTGTGATCGTCACTGCTAGACGTCCCTCGGTGCAAATAAGAGGCAGTAAAATGACTATAAACGTGGAAAATACTGTTCTTAGTGACATGGGAAGCGTTACGGACATGCTATCAAATACCCCGGGATTAAAAACGGGAAATAATGGAGTGGAAGTTCCCGGGAAAGGGACTCCCTTGTTCATTGTGGATGGCAGAGAAATTAAACAAATCGACATGTTGGATATTTTAAAGTCGGATAATGTGAAAAGTATTGAAATTGATCGTGCTCCATCTGCAGCATATTCAGCTAACACAAGAGCAATTGTACGGATTAAGACGATACGAGGCATTAAGGATTATATCTTCTTAAAGTCGAATAATATCTTTTCCGTGAAGCGAAAGGTATCAGAGACTCCTTCTCTTGATTTCAGATTTAAGAAAGGTGCTATATCTTCTTACATGAGTTACATGTATAGTAATGGTGGATATCTAATAAAAGAGACTTATTTTAGAGAAATCTATCATTCCGATTACACTTTTACTAGTTCATCTAAACATGAAATTCCGGATAGATATCAATCTCATAAATTTATATGGTCGACAGACTTTGATATCAATAAGAAAAACAGACTGGGATTGGTTTATTATTTCTATCATAATGGAGATGACGAAGATAATCTAGGAAATACCACATTGACAGATGCCACAAACGAGACTCATAAGTACTTAGATCAAAGTACATTTACAAACAAAAATACACACAGTGTATCGTTATCTTATAACCTAGATGTGAGCAAAAACTCAAAATTTTCTTTTGTGGGAGACTATGCCACAGTTCATAACAACAGCTATATGCAGAGTAAAGAAACAAACCTTGCAACGCAAGCTTATACTGACATCCGAACGGTTGGGAAGAGTCGGTATGACGTCTATACGGCTACAAGCCGATATGACTTTAAATTACCTTATAACATTCAAAGTCAAATAGGCGGTAAATATTCTTATGTAACCACTCCTTCGACCACTACGTCTGATAATCCTTACTTAAACGGAGGTAATTATCAGAACCATACGGATATGGACGATTCTAATGCGGCCGGATTCTTTAGTGCTTCTAAAGATTGGAAGAAATTCAGCTTACAGTTAGGTTTAAGATATGAAGATGTAACTACCAAGGTGACTACACAAAGTAATGAAGAGAAGAAGCAGGCAAGTCGACGTTATTCGGATTTCTTTCCCAATGCTCAGGTTAGCTATACATTAAATAAGGATTGGAATTTTGGATTTAGTTATTCACGTAGCACTTCACGTCCGGGGTATTATTCATTAAATTCGAGCTCCATCTACAAAGATTCACTTTCTTATGATGTGGGGAATACTACGATACGCCCTTCGTTTACAAACGATGCTTCGCTCTATGCAGATTGGAAAGGCTGGTCTCTCTCGATTTCTTATACAGAGATGAAAGACGGAATAATGCAAGCTTTAATTTGTAGAGATGAAAACTCCAATATAACCAATTCTGTTCCATTAAATTTCTCTACTTCGAAAGAGTTTAGTTCAGGTCTTTCTTATCGGAAAAATAGTAAGAAGTTCGATTTTTATGGTAGTTTGCGTATATTGATTCCACATATGAAATATCCTTTTATGAATGAAACAGTTACAGCTAATATGCTATCGTGGGAAACACAATTAAATGCAACTTATTATCTAAATAAGAAAATTACGTTTTATACGAACTTTGAGTATGATAGTCGCAAAGAGTCTATGAATATGTTTAAACGTTCAGTCAATCAGTGGAATATAGGTGCACGTGGTAAGTTCTTGAAGGATCGTTTAACCATGGATTTACGAGTTATGGACTTATTGCATGGTAGTAATTATAATAATCTGTATAATAACTATTTGAATATAAAGGATGGAACCCGAGGTACAAATGATTTCAGAGGAGTAAAGCTTATTTTATCGTATATCATTTTCAAAAACGATATTAAAGTGAAAGCTCAGCGTGAAAATGAAGATGTTTTAATGCGTACAAGTAAATAAAAAAAATACATATTTCCTTGCATATATAAAAATTAATTACGAACTTTATGGCCTGTTACTATATAAACAAACCTATTTAAGCCATAATACTATGAAAAAAAACCTTTTAGCATTATTATTATACTTTTCTTTAGCTACGTATTCACAAAATGGAATCACGTTTTCTGTAGAAACATTATCGCCACCAAAAGAAGCTTTACACACTCGTCAAAATAAAGTAATATGGGAAAGATTAATTCTTTCAGACATGAATATTCCTCCTTATAAAGTGAAGAACTATTCAGATTCTACTATACACAACGATATTAATGGGCATAAAATAGAATCATATGAAAAATACGGGATAGAAGTCCCATTTAATATTGTTGCTCAGAGTAAAACTCCCGACAGTTTGGTTTGCTACGGCTATCATTCTTTTTTCCAAGGCATGTATGAGGCTTATGCCAATCATCGTCCATTTGTACTATCACCCGACATGATGTGGCTGCTGATCAGTCAAGGTTTTGCGAGGCATATAAACGCTAACCCTGAGAAGATGCGTCACCTTTTTGTAAAACATTCCGGAAAGCTAGCATTGGTAGTTCCTAATGGAGAAGTAACTTTAGATAACCCCAATAGCCCTTGGGATAAGATATTTCCACAACTCACAAAGCAAATTGCAGCATCTACGGGAGACGATTTAATAAACTTACTAACAGCCGACTTTTCTACCACGACTTCTGTTGAAAGAGTGGCTTCCCAGATAACGATCATGGAAGCTATGAAACCGTATTTCGAATTTGTGGTTATGCGCATTGTATGTGGAATACCTGAAATCACCTTGACCGGCACACCGGAGGATTGGCAAAAGGTGCTCGAAAAAACAAAGAAACTAAGTGACTATGACCTGAAATGGTGGACTAAAGAAATAGAACCGTTATTGAAAGAATTTGTAAAAACATCTAAGGGCGATGTTGATAAGAGATTCTGGAGAAATATGTTTAAATGCCACTCTGAGAAAGAATATGGCGCGCCTGATATTATAAACGGTTGGATTGTAAAATTCTTCCCATACGATGAGAGAGGGATGCGGAACAATTTAAAGCAATTGGTAGGAGGAAATAGCCTTCCGGAAGAAATAGTTAAAGTGGATTTAAAATACGTTGAAAAGCGCTCGGATAGTACGATAACTACTCCATTAGAGTTGTGGGCCGGATTTATCGGTTTGGAACAAAATCCTAAGAATTTTACTTTAAAACCGGTTATAGGTTGGATGATCCGAAAGAAAAATGTAACTAGTGATAATCAATTCAGACAGGAACTTGAATCTAAGAAGAAATCCAGTATTTCAATAAAAGTAAAAGAGGTTCCGGCTGAACTCCTTGAGATGAAAGAGATAAACAGACTTGGAATTCAATTTGCGGATAAAATTGTTATCCCCGATGAATTAGCAAAAGTGAAGATCGGGTATTTAGAGCTCTTTGGAAAGATCAGCGAAAAAGAAATAAGGCGTATAAAGAACTTATTCCCCAACACGGACTTAATAATAAATAAGAAAACAATTAATCTAAAAGCAATCAATACAGATCCAAAGTTGATGAAGATGAAGCCTTTTTTAAAATACAAATAAATGAACTCAAAAATATATCCACGTAGCAATGATTATCAGACTATTTATCTGAATGCAATAATTAAGAATCCGAATATTATTGTAGGGGATTATACTGTATA
>Ga0302210_10001228_pt1 | contig 10916 bp, 12 predicted proteins | sample II_Fen_E3_2_FD_198793 | JGI IMG/M metagenome (GOLD analysis project Ga0302210, IMG submission 198793) | Peat permafrost microbial communities from Stordalen Mire near Abisko, Sweden - II_Fen_E3_2 | ecosystem: Environmental > Terrestrial > Soil > Wetlands > Permafrost | place: Sweden: Abisko... | reverse complement strand
TGTTCTGCTGAAAATTTTGATTTTGACATAAAAATCCCACCTCCATAGATAGATGAATTTAATTATTTCATCTGTCTACTTAAGTGGGATTGTATCATAGTGAGGGGTGTCTATTTTTTTGTGTAAGGTTCAGGATTTGAACCTGTGTTCAACGTTCTCTATATTAGAAGCTAATTTTGTGACAATAGTGACAAATAGGAAAGTTAAGATTACGTCCGACCGGACTCGGACCCCTCAGATATCTCATAATTTACAAAGGAGTGCTGTGCAATGTCTATGCAAGATAATTGCAAAGGATATAGTGAATCGCGGTATTCCCTCACACACAGGCAAGGCAAAGTGGAACTGTGAGGCAATCTCTATGCCGCTGTCTAATGAGAAATATGTCGGAAGTGTTTTGCTCCAGAAAACAATGAGCAAAGATGGTTACCAGATAAAGAATCAAGGTGAACTTGATCAGGTGTTTATTCAAAATCACCATCCTGCTATAGTTTCTACTGTACTGTTTGAGATCGTTCAGCACATGAAAACTGAACGATCCCCCAATAATGCCGAAGAACCGGGAATGAAAATGATATTCTGATACAAAATCTGTAAACCAAGACTGCATTATGTTAATAATTAAATCGAGCGTCAATTGGTTACTATGGTTTTATTTCCACTCTTGATAAGTGAAAAGGTTAATGTTAAGATATGAATGAACAATAAAATGTTCATTCAGTGCAATTGGCATTGACGTTTAGAACGGAGGTATTATATGAAAAAAGTTACCGCCTTTATCGGAAGTGCACGAAAACAGGCGACTTACAAAGCAGTCTGTGAATTTGAGAAGAATTTAAAATCGTATACAGAAATAGAATTTGAGTATGTTTTTTTAAAGGACTATCACCTTGAATATTGCAGGGGCTGTAAACGGTGCTTTGATAAAGGAGAAGAACATTGTCCAATTCATGACGACCGGGATTTATTAATGGACAAGATGAGCCATTCCGATGGAATTATTTTCGCTACTCCGAATTATTCCTTTCACATTTCCGCATCAATGAAAAATCTATTGGATCGACTTGCCTTTGCTTTTCATAGACCTCGTTTTTTCGGCAAAGCATTTACGTCCATTGTCACTCAGGGCATTTTTGGTGGAAGCTCTATTGTGAAATACCTTGATAATATGGGAAAAAATTTTGGCTTCCAGGTCACGAAGGGTTGTGTTCTGAAAACACTGGAACCTGTGACAGAGGTAGCGCGAGAAAAGAATTCACATGAGATCAAAAAGGCTACTGTGCGGTTTTATAGGAAACTGATGCGTCCCACCCCTCCAGCCCCTTCTTTTTTCAGGCTGATGCTGTTCCGGATGTCCCGGACAAGTATGGAAGCAATGCTCAACGATGAATATTATGACTATCGGTATTATAAAGAAAAAGGCTGGTTTGAATCCGATTATTATTACGATGTATCACTGAAACCATTAAAAAAGCTGGCGGGCTGGGTTTTTGATTTTATGGGACAACGGTTGTTCAAGCAAAATTAGCTTTAAAAACACAAATGTATCCGATATCACAAAGGCCGCCGGAATCGGGCTTCAATATTTTCCTAAGATTTTGGATTACCTTACAGAGTTCACGATGCAAGATCTGGTCGATTGTAAAAATAATTCATGACAAACAGGAATGATTAAAGATGTTATTTGAAAACACATTAACCCAATAATGATACAGTACACTGATCGCGTATGCAGCTAAATACGGATTTACGAGAACATGTGCCGAGATATTTGCAAAAAAGCTGGATGAAAAGGCCGATATCTGTGATTTGAGCAGCAGTCATCCCGATACTGCACAATATGATAAGGTGATCATCGGCGGTTCGATCTATGGTCTTGACAAAAAGTTATTGATACTGTACTATCAATATACTCAGTGCTGAGTATAGGAGAATGATATGAAAGTCCAATTTTATATTTTAGGTTTACTTATACGGTATGGGTCACAACATGGATATCACTTAAAGCAAATAGTTGAAGATCAAATCTCAGATTTTGCGCAAATTAAACTGCCTACGATTTACTATCACCTTGAAAAGCTAAAAGAAAATGGATATATCACGGCAAGTCTTGATAAAGATGGAAATCGACCTGAGAAGACTGTATACACAATTACAGAGGATGGTAAAAATTATTTCGACGTACTTCTAAAAAAAATGCAAGCTGAAGAATTAAATAGGGAATTACCTTTGGATGGCGCAATATTTTTTCGCGAAAGAATTAATCCAAATGAGTTTTCCACAATGATAAAAAATGCCAAACAAATATTAGAGTCAAAATTAAAAAATGTAACAGCTCATCGGGATGCGACGTTACGAATTATACCAGAGACCGCCAAGGGAGGTACTCAGGCTATCTTTAGTCACCACATACATCACCTTCAGGCAGAATTGGATTGGTTAATTGAGCAAGAAAAAGAACTGGGAGATTGACTCCTTTTCTTTTTATTAAAATACTCAGTACTGAGTAATAAAGGAGACATTTTTATGAAACAAACTGCTGAAAGAAATTTGAAAGTCAAATATTTTGAGAAGGAGGGATATAAAAATATTTGGATTGTAGAATCGAATATGAGTGAGGAGCAGCATGATATTACTGTAACTTTGGAAATTGATATGGAACAAATGATTATTCTGGATTCAAAAATATCCTTTGCCAGATACCCACTTGCAGATTGCAAATTAATTGAAAAAAAAGCTCATCAATTAATTGGTATGGCAATAGATCCATTATTTTCGAGAAATATAATGAAAATATTTATGGGGTCTGAAGGTTGCCCAAATGTAATGCTTCTTCTTCAAATATCTGTTCCAGGGATTATGTACTACTATTACCCGTATAAAATTAAAGCCGGGGAAATGACGCAAGATCAGTTTTTTGATATTTTAAGAGTTAATGAAAAAAACGCCTGTCTTGCTCATACAATAATGTTTTCCAATGAAAAGCAAGCCTAAACCAATGAATGAAACCTGTCTTAAATGTTTAACACATTGCCCTTGGATACTCAATTATATGAACTCGCATATGAATTTTTCTGTTGATTATCTTTATAAACATTTGGTCTGAGTCTATAATATAATTCAACTCAAACGGACAAATCAGAGCATTCCGTGACAGGACGGCAGCTTATCTATGGAGTACCATTATTTTATCAGGAGGTGATTGAATGGAATGGGTCAGAAGTCTTAACAGAGCAATTGACTATATTGAAGACCACTTGCTTGAAGAGCTAACCTGTGAAGAGATAGCCGCACATGTCTATATTTCAAATTTTCACTTTCAAAGGTGCTTCAGTCTGCTGACAGGGATGACAGTGGGAGAATATATAAGAAACAGGCGTCTTTCTCTTGCTGGCCAATATCTGGCTGCGTCAGACGAAAAGGTAGTAGATGTGGCCTTGAAATACGGATACGAAACGCCGGAGAGCTTTACAAAGGCGTTTACGCGCTTTCATGGAGTTACGCCGACTCAGGCAAAGTATGAGGGTTCGGAACTAAAATCCTTCAATCGCCTTCTCATAAAAATAAAATTGGAAGGTGGTACTGTTATGGATTACAGAATTATTACAAAAGATCCGATTAAGGTATTGGCAATGACAAGGGTATTCAAAACGGGGAGCAGCTTTATTGATCTCCCGAATTATTGGACTGAATATTATACGAAGGGCTACGATAAGCTGGTGCCCGGCATGATGGGCGTTTGCGAACCGGAGCGTCCGGATTCCGATGAATTTAAATACGGCATCGGCTGCGAGTATTTCGAAGGTTCTAAAATACCGGACAGATATGAAATACTGACCATACCGGCACATACCTGGGCCGTATTTAAATGCGTAGGACCAATGCCTACGGCTATGCATGAGGTTTGGAAACGAATTTACAGTGAATGGCTGCCACAGGCCGAATATGAGCGTATTCAGGATTGCGACTTTGAGGTATACACAGAAGGTGACAATCAAAACAAAGATTATATCAGCGAGATCTGGATGCCGGTCAAGAAAAAATAAACAAAATGGATACAACTCCGTTCCCTCTCATACCACATCTTTTTTGACCAAACCTGCTATCCAAAAATCCATGTGTCAGGTGTTGAACCCGCACATGGATTTTTTCTTAGTCAAGGCTGGAAATTTAAGAAGCCGAATGCTTTCTTCCCAAAGTCTTTTGGCTTCGGATAAATCATATGATTCTTTTGAAGATTTGGCTTCCAATAATCCGTTTTTAGATCCTTCGAAATATTTGCAGTTGATTTCTTCATTATCCCTTCTGGCCAATTGTATAAGATGTGCAGCGCCTTCTTCTGGTGTCTGGGTTTCATTCCTCCGTATAAAATAAATCAGAGGGACTAACATTCTTAATGGGAGCGGAAGGGTGTCAGTATGATGGGTTCGCGTAAGACCTGGGCATAGGGTCGTGGAAGCAATACCATACATTTCCCACTGTCTGGATAATTCATATGTAAACAGCACCTTTGCAAGTACATATTGCTTTGCATATTGTGCATACGAGAAATGGTTATTTCCCTGTAAATCATCAAAATGCATTACAGCATCAAAATTGCCCTCATCACTATGCTGAGCTTTATGGCTGCTGCCTGAAATTGTAATAACCTTTGACGAAGCCGCATTTTTTAATGGTTCAAACAGCAAATTTGTGAGAAGGAAATGGCTGAGATAATTCGTAAAAAATAAGCGGTCAAAACCTTCCGGAGTCATCTCTTTTTTCATTATATTTTCACCTGCACAGTTAAATAGAATATCCAGTTTATCATGTCGGCTTTTAAAAGTGTTTACCATATTTTCAATGGACACTTTTGAAGACATATCCGTTGGAATCCATTCGACGCTTCCAACAGCCAATTGCCTTAACTCTTCATATGCACTTTTTCCACGTGGCTTGTCACGGCTGACCATAATTACCTGAGCACCCTTCCTGACGAGGCTCTCAGCCACAGCTTTTCCGATACCCGAACTGGAACCGGTAACAATAGAAATCTTATTTTTAAATTCATCCATTAATTTTCAACTCCTTTTTCGATAGATCGCGTCGCAGTAATTCCAGTAACGATTCAGCAAGTATTTTCATAAGGCAGACCGGATCGTAATTTTTGCCCATGACAGGCGATATCTTATAACATTTTGATAGCACCTGATTTTGTACTATCCCGTCAATTGATACACTTACAAATGTAAAAATGTCTGGTATTGGTAATACTGGATGAAATATTCCTGATGAAATTCCCTGATTGATAATGGAAATAACCTGTTGATTAAAATATTGCCCACTCTGCTGTTGAGCAGTTCCCGATAATATTTTATTTGCTCTTTCAGAATCGATTGTAAGCAGTATTGTAAGCTCAAATTGCATTTTTCCAATAAGGATCGGTGCCCGCTGCATATACTCCCCAATAAACTGAAATAAATTTAGAAGTGCTTCATCAGGAGAAGTTTTACCGGAAATAATTGAACCTATGTGTTTTCTATAATCGGATTCTGGATTGCAGTTATTAATGACATCTATGAGGATCTCGTCAACATTTGAATAATAAAGATAGATCCCGCCTTTGCTTAATTTGGCTTCGGTGATAATGTCCTTCATCGTTACCTGATAGATAGGGCTTCGGCTATATACTTCAATGGCAGCCTTTATAATAGATTTTTTCTTTGCATCATAGTAGTCGTCTTTGACTTTTGGCATATTGATTCTCCTTATTAATAATGGGACACGTCTCATTATTAATAAGGATACAATGAATACACCAGATTGTCCAGTATAAAAATGGGATGCGGCTCATTTTTTCTCAGTCAAATAGTATAGAAAAGCAATGACGGGCAGAATCATTCCGATGATGGATGCCAACTTCCAGCTTCCTTGAGCATATGCCCATCCACCGAGGGCAGAGCCGACGGCGCCGCCCGCAAAGAAGACAGCCATAAAAACTCCGTTTACACGCCCGCGTATTTCATCACCCAATGTGTAAATGGCCTGCTGACCCAGAACAAGGTTCCCGGAAACAGACATATCGAGCAGAATGGCGGAAATGCAGAATATGGCAAGAGAAACGGATTTCATGCTGCTAAAGAGATGTGTCAGTGCAAAGGCAAAGGCTGCTGTCAAAAATGCAATTCCGGTAAGCCGCCGTGTCCAACCTTTATCTGCGAGCTTTCCGGCTATGGGCGAAGCAATTGCTCCAGCAACGCCTGCCAGAGCAAACAAAGCAATTCCTTTTTGCGACAAATGAAAGTGCGCCGCAAGCCACAAAGGAACTACTGTCCAAAAAAGACTAAAGCTTCCGAACAAACAGGCCTGATAGAGTGCCCTTCTGCGAAGGACAGGCTTATGCACAAACAGCTGCCCAAGAGATTTTAAAATTCCCATATAAGATTCTTTTGGAATGGGCATTCTTTTAGGAAGAAATTTTAACAAGACAAAAATCAATATGCACATAACTACAGCAGAAATCAAAAATACCATGTGCCATCCGAAGATCGAGGTAACGATGCTTGCCGTTGGCCGTGCAAGCATAATGCCAAGCAGAAGACCGCTCATAACGCTGCCAACCACAGCACCTCTTTGCTTTTCCGGCGCCATATGTGCCGTGAGCGGAACGAGAATTTGAGCAGCAACGGAACCTATTCCGATTAAGACAGCCGCAGCGAAAAAAGCAGATGGATTTTTTGAAAAGGAAGCCACGAGAAGACCGAAGACATCCAATACCAGTGTTGTGATAACCAGTCGCCGATTTTCCAGTAAGTCGCTCAAGGGAACCAGGAAAATCAGACCGAGAACATATCCGATTTGAGTCATTGTCACAATAAATCCGGATGCGTCAGCAGAAATTCCTATGCTGGAACTGATCGGTCCAATCAAGGGCTGCGCATAATACAGATTTGCCACAATCAGCCCGCAGGATGCTGAAATTAAGAGCAATAACCACTTGGGTAAAACCGATGAATTGCTTATTTTTGTTTGCATAAATAATCCTCCTTATAAATACTGAACGTTTAGTTTATAAAATCATAATAAACGATACGTTCAGTATTGTCAATACTGTTTTTTTAAAAATTAAATAGTATAATAGATGTAAAGTTTATATGATCTGAGGTGAATTAATATGGGTGGAAATATCGGACGTCCCCGCAGCGAAGAAACAAGAAAGTCCATTCTTTCGGCTGCCTATGAGTTATTGCTTGAAAAGGGATTTCAAAACGTGACGGTTGACGGCATTGCAGAAAAATCCGGCGTAAGCAAAGCTACTATTTATAAATGGTGGCCAAACAAAGCGGCGGTTGTTCTCGATGGCTTTTTTGAAGAAAGCGAAGAAGTTCTCCAGATTCCGGATACCGGAACGGTACGAAAAGATCTTTTCATTCAAGCAAAAAATCTGGCGGCTTTTTTGACAAGTCCGAAAGGTAAAGTTATTACTGAACTGATTGCGGAAGGGCAATTTGATCAAAATATTGCAGAAGAATATCGCAGACGTTATTTCTCTCCACGCCGACTGATATCACAAAAAATATTTGACCGTGGAATTCAAAGAGGAGAACTAAGAGAAGATCTGGACATTGGGCTGAGCATCGATTTGATTTTTGCACCCATTTTTTATCGCTTGCTGATAACCGGAGAATCTTTGGAGATTGACTATATAGAAAAAATGATTGAGTATGCGTTCTGGGGGCTGGAAACGGAGGCATGTCATCGTTTGCCTGGAAGAAAGAAATCTGAGCAGACAGAGGAGAATCCATGAAAAACATTGTCGTGATCGTTGGCAGTCCGCGAAAGAATGGAAACACAGAGCTTTTGGCAGATGCTTTTATTACAGGAGCGCGCGGCGCGGGCAATATCGTCGAAAAGCTGACCATAATCGGTAAAAAAATAGGCGGCTGCATCGGCTGCAACGCATGCTGCAGAGATGCAGAGCACCGGTGTGTTCAGCATGATGATATGGAGGAATATTACAGACTGCTTTCGGCTGCTGATATTATAGTGATTGCTACACCAATTTATTTTTACGGAGTCAGTTCTCAACTCAAATGTCTCATCGACAGGCTCCATAATCCTATCCGCAGCTCCTTCAAGGTGAAAAAGCTTGGTCTGCTTGCGGTATGTGCGGACGAGAAAGAATCTGTTTTTGATTCCGTGATTACTATGTATCGCTCCGTCCTGAGCTATTTTTCCCTTGTGGACATCGGAATCATCACCGTTTACGGTGTTGTGGAGAAAGGTGATATTACAGGAAATCCCAAACTTATGGTAGCAGAGGAAATGGGCAGAGGAGTCTGTTAAACCTATTTCTTACTTTCTCTGATTATATAAATCAAAACTTTGGAGATCTTGGTAAAAAGTGAAATACTGCATTTACCGGAGAGGGTTATTATGAATGTTAAATTCAATCAAAAGCATCCTGTCATAGTGTCTGTTCTCTGGGCAATTTTGTTACTTGCTTTTTACTTTGCGGGCGGCTTTACGGCTGCCGTCACGAAAGCGTCCGCGACAAACGCTATGCTCATTAGGGCTGTCTGCGTTTTTGCAGCCTGTATGCTGGCAGTCATTTACATAAAACGATGTAAACACAGCTTTTTAGAGTTCGGCTTCAAAGGGCTGACTAAAACAGGCTTTAAAAAAGTTCTTTTCTTTTTACCGATAATCGCAATGGAGGCTGTTCCATTTTTTGCGGGGTTTCGGGACGACAATAATTTAAAATATGTATTGGCCGTACTGTCATGCACTCTTTGCGTCGGCTTTGCGGAAGAGCTTTATTTCAGAGGTTTCATACTCAACACTCTAAAGGCGAAAGGCACACAATTCTCAATTGTCATGTCGTCCGTCATATTCGGGTTTGTCCATCTAATAAATATTGCGAGTGGTGCAGGGATAGCCGAAACAGTTCTACAGATATTTTTTGCGTTTTTCTTTGGCTTCGTCTGTGCAGAAATTCTGATTATTACAGGCAGCATTTTGCCGATAATGCTCTGGCATGCTTTACATGATTTTCTTGTATACACAACAAACGAGGGCACAAAAACGTTTACCATTGCCGGAGCGGCTATACAAACCGTCATTCTCATTGCTTTTGGCATGTACCTTTTCACGGTGATCAGAAGGTGTTTCTCGGTGCGTCCTGTTCTGGACAGAGAAGATACGGCTGATACGATTTAGATAACAGAATTTGAACCTGTATGGTTTGAATCCTTTTATTATTTTGATTCTAACAGCAGATGTTGTTAAGTACAGTAATCCATGGTCTTTTAACCAGTCCGGACTATTCCGTGAAAGATTTTATAGCCATAGTTGTAAACAGATATGCCCAAAATAGAAGATTGTTGTCAGAAATGATAAAAGTAGACTTATGTGAGGAACTATCGAATGTACAGATTCCGTATATGATTATGCAGGGAAGTACCGATATTGTCACCTCAACAAAAGCAATTTCTCAGTTTGTAGAGGAAAGCCAGAATGAAAATTTGATTTTTCACAGAATAGAAAACAGCGCACATTATCCAAGCCCAATTGGCATAGAAAAGATTTTGACTGAGGGAATACCATTTATAAAAGAATCAAAATTTGTTAATTGCTAAGGATATCTTTATTTACCAAACAAGACAGAAAAATGGATGTCCCAAACGTATTGAGGAATGTCCATTTTGGGTATAAGGTTTAGAGTTTGAATCTGTGTTCAATATCCTGTTATCTGCATCAAAATCGTTTCTACAGGAATGAGTCTGCAGGAATTGAGCATTCATTCTGTAGAAACGATTTTGGTTTTATGCTATAGTCTAATAGATACTGTACCACTTAATGGAGAGAACAGAAATTTGAAGAGGAGTGGTGCATATAATTATCAACTCATTTAGAAGACAGGCAGATAGCACATAGTATAAAAAATACTTTAGTGGTCGCCCTATGTGAAGCGAAAGTTAGAGATGATGGAATCTTTTGACTGTTGCAAAAATATTATAATCTTGATGCTGCAGAAGCTGAGAATATAGTCTGTAATGAAAAATACATTCGTAATAATGCCAAATCTGTATTGGCAAACAATACAGAATTACACAAGATATCTCCTGCCAAGTTATTTGACACAATTCAAAGAAAAAGAGAGAAATTCCGGTGCTGATTTTTTAACTATTATAGTGGTGTAAAATTCGTTTGCCATATAATTAAAATATTATTTAATATTAATACCTCTTTTCAAGGAGACTAATATGGAAAAGTATTTTTTTATTGCTGATTTATTGGGATTTAGTAATATGATTACGAACACGAGCCCAGAACAAAGGGATAAAAGAATTGATAGTTGGGTTCAATTGGTTAAGGAAGCAAAAGCTAATGTAAATATAGAAAAAACACAATTAATATCTGATACATTATTTGCTTCCGCAGGAAGCACTGAAGGTGACCTGCTTAAAATGATTAATTTCGCGCAATACTTACTTAACAAGGGCATAGAACGTTCATTACCTATTCGAGGTGCTATTTGCTTTGGAGAATATGTATGGGGTGAACTAACATATGGTAAAGCAGTAATTAAGGCTCATCAATTAGAATCTAAACAAAATTGGATCGGTGTTATCTGCGATAATAATATACCGAATATTGATACATATTCCGGAACGTTACTTACGTGTTACCCACCACCATTAAAAAATTCAAATTTTGAACTATATTATGTTGTTAATTGGGATGTTCCAGAGTTTTCGAAATTAATAGGACTTATGGTAAGAGAAGGCCTTACGAAGACCGGAGAACAAATTAGTTGCGATATTCTCGATAAAATAAATAATACAGTCGAATTTTCATTATATAGAAAACTTATTAATAAGCATGAGATAAGTGCATCAAAATTTGTTGGATATAGTCCCATTAATACCATTGAG
>Ga0302210_10001227_pt1 | contig 10938 bp, 10 predicted proteins | sample II_Fen_E3_2_FD_198793 | JGI IMG/M metagenome (GOLD analysis project Ga0302210, IMG submission 198793) | Peat permafrost microbial communities from Stordalen Mire near Abisko, Sweden - II_Fen_E3_2 | ecosystem: Environmental > Terrestrial > Soil > Wetlands > Permafrost | place: Sweden: Abisko... | reverse complement strand
AGTAAGAAAGTCGGGAATAGTATTGTCCGACACAGATTAACTAGACTTATCAGAGAAAGCATTAGGCTTGATAGTGATAGGATTGAAAAAGGTTATGATATTGTTATTGTAGCTAGAGTTGGTCTACAAGAAAAAAATTATTTTGAAACTAGGGATGCTGTATTGCATCTTTTAAGACTTCACAGGCTATTAATAGGAAAAGATTTCAAATATGATTAAAAAGTTATTAATAAAACTAATTCAATTATATAGAAAATATATTTCGCCACTTATGAAAAGTAACTGTATTTATACTCCGACTTGTTCTCAATATGCAATTGAGGCAATTGATAAATATGGTGCTTTTAAGGGTGTCTTTTTGGCTTGTAAAAGAATATTAAGGTGTAATCCATTTTCAAAGGGTGGATATGACCCAGTTCCTTGATATTTATTTGATGAAAAAAACGGAGGTAATTAATGATTTCTTTAACTCAGAGTACAACTCCTATAATTGGACAAGTTGCTTGGGTACTTGGTAAAATTATGAATGGGTTGTTTGTAGCGCTAAGTGCTATAAATATTGCCAATATTGGTCTTGCAATTATCTTATTTACAATTGTTGTTAAACTTTTAATGTTACCACTTACAGTAAAACAACAAAAATATACGAAACTTACAAATGTAATGAATCCTGAGATTCAGGCTGTTCAGAAGAAATACAAAGGTAAAAAAGATCAAGAATCTGTAATGAAGATGAACGAAGAGCAGAAGAAAGTATATGCAAAATACGGAACTTCTCCTACTGGTGGATGTCTTCAGATTTTTATTCAAATGCCTATTTTGTTTGCATTGTACAGAATTATTCAAAATATACCAGCATATGTTCCAGCTTTGAAATCTTTATTTACTAATATTTTAGGTAATAATGGGGATCCAGGAATTATGTCAACACCAGGGTTTGCAGATACTATGGTTGCTAATTTCGGTAAAGGTGATTATACAACTGTTAATTCTACAATTGATATTATGACAAAGTTTAGTGCAGATAAATGGAGTAAATTAATTCAACTATATCCTAATTATGAGGGTTTAATTAATTCAAATGTTGACAAAATTAACCATATGAATAATTTCCTTGGTGTTAATATGTCACAAAATCCAGGATTGGTTTTTGGAGTTTCTATTTTAATTCCTATTCTTGCTGGTTTGACTCAGTGGATGAGTGTAAAATTACAACAAAACCCTGCTATGGCTACTAATGATGATAATCCAGCAGCAGCTTCAATGAAGATGATGACAACAGTTATGCCACTTATGTCAGCTGTTTTTGCAATTTCACTTCCAGCTGGACTTGGTCTTTACTGGATAGCTCAGGCTGTGGTTCAAATTATTTTACAACTTTTAATTAATAGACATATAGATAGAATTGGTATTGATTCAATTATTCAAGCCAATGTAGATAAAAAGAACAAAAAAAGAGAAAAAAAGGGACTTCCGCAAAAAGTAATTTCTAATAATGCGAATCTTTATACAAAGAATGTTGAAAAATACACAGATAAAAACGCTGATAAGATTCAGGCACTTAAGAAAATCAAAGAGGAAAATAGTAGCAAAGTCAAGGATATTATAAGCACTGCTCAAAGCAATAAGAGTGGAACTTCACGAAGCTTAGCTGAAAAGGCTGGTATGGTATCTAAGTATAATGACAAAAATAAAAAGTAGGGGGTTTGAATTTTATGGAATTTATTGAGGTTTCAGGAAAAACAGTAGATGAAGCATTAACAAATGCATTATTAAAATTGGAAACAACAAGTGACAAAGTTGAATATGAAGTAATTGACAAAGGAAGCAATGGTCTCTTATCATTATTTAACTACAAACCTGCTAAAATCAAAGTTAGAAAGAAAGATAATATTGAAGATTTAATTAGAGAGTTCCTTGACAATATGTTTAATGCAATGAATATGGCTGTTAAAGTTGATATTGTTCTTAATAATGAAGAATGTACCATGGACATTGAATTAAGTGGTGAAGATATGGGACTTCTTATCGGTAAAAGAGGACAAACACTTGACTCTATTCAATACCTTGTAAGTCTTGTTGCTAATAAGGAAAAGGAAAAATATTTAAGAGTTAAAGTTGATACTGAAAATTACAGACAAAGAAGAAAAGAAACGCTTGAATCTTTAGCTAAAAACATTTCTTATAAAGTTAAAAGATCAAAACGTTCCGTTTCTCTAGAACCAATGAACCCATATGAAAGACGTATCATTCATTCAGCGCTTCAAAATGATAAATTTGTATCAACAAAAAGTGAAGGTGAAGATCCGTTTAGACATATTGTTATTTTTTTGAAAAACACTTATATTAAATAAATAAATTATTATTTGGCAAGGCTGAGGCAGAAGTTATTATACATTTGGCTCAGCCTTACTTATTTTTATAAATATCGCAGAAGGTGAGGTTATTATATGATTAATGAGACAATAGCAGCAATTTCAACAAGTCCAATGGGAAACGGTGGTATTGGAATTGTTAGAATTAGCGGTAGTCAAGCAGTTGAAATCGCAGATAAATTATTTGTATCTAAGAAGAGTGATAAAAAGCTAGCAGATGTTGCAAGCCATACTGTTCATTTCGGTAATATTATATTTGAAAATGAGATAATTGACGAAGTATTAGTAATCGTAATGAAAGCACCTAATACGTATACAAAAGAAGACATCGTTGAAATCGATTGTCATGGTGGAATCTTTGTTATGAAAAAGATTCTTTCTGCGGTTATAGAAAGTGGAGCAAGACCTGCAGACCCAGGAGAATTTACGAAAAGAGCCTTTTTAAATGGAAGAATAGATTTGTCACAAGCTGAAGCTGTAATAGATGTAATTAATTCAGAAACTGAATATGCTTTAAAATCTTCAGTGAGTCAGTTAAACGGTATTCTATTTTCTAAAATCAAGGAAATTAGAGAGCGTATTTTAGATAATATAGCATTTATTGAAGCGGCATTAGATGACCCAGAACATATCAGTTTAGATAATTTTGTGGATGAATTGACCGAAAATGTGGATAACTGCGTGGATAACCTACAAAAACTGTGTATAACTTCTGATAATGGCCGTATAATCAAGGATGGAGTAAAAACAGTTATTCTGGGGAAAACAAATGCAGGTAAGTCTAGTTTACTAAATCTTTTAGCTAGAGAAGAAAGAGCAATTGTAACTGAAATTGAAGGTACTACGAGAGATATTTTAGAGGAGCATATAAATATTGATGGTCTTTTGCTTAATCTTATTGATACTGCCGGTATTAGAAATACGCAAGACATTGTTGAAAAAATTGGTGTTAGTAAGGCGAAAGAGTATGCAAAAGATGCGGACCTTATTATATATGTTGTAGATGCATCAAGAAATCTTGATGAAAATGATAAAGAAATTTTAGAACTAATAAAAGAGAAAAAAGTTATAGTTCTTTTAAATAAAATTGATATTGATACGGTAATTGATGGCGATCAAATGAAAGAATTCATTCAATGTCCAATCATTTCTATTTCTGCAAAATTGCAAATAGGAATTGATGTTCTTGGTAAGACAATCAAGGATATGTTTTTTGACGGAGAAGTTAATTTTAATGACGAAATATATATTACTAATTTAAGGCAAAAAAACTTGCTAAATGAGGCGGTAAAAAGCTTAATCCTTGTAAAAGGCAGTATTGAAATGGGAATGCCAGAAGATTTCTTCACAATAGATCTGATGAATGCTTATGAACAACTTGGAAAAGTGATTGGGGAAGCAGTAGAAGAAGATTTGGTAAATCAGATATTTAGTAAATTCTGCATGGGTAAGTAACTTTTATACTCGGAGTAGATGGTTTTAGTTTAATATAAAGTTTGATTTTTTTATGGATAGATAGTTTATCATATAGATTGTTATATTGTTTAACAAAAAGGAAAAGGATTGGTGTGTATTATGCCTAATTTGATGGAAAAATATGATGTCGTTGTAGTTGGAGCGGGGCATGCAGGCTGCGAAGCTGCACTTGCCTGTGCGAGACTTGGACTTGAGACTATAGTTTTTACGGTTAGTGTTGAAAGCATCGCATTGATGCCTTGCAACCCTAATGTAGGAGGAAGCTCTAAGGGACATTTAGTAAGAGAAATAGATGCGCTTGGAGGCGAGATGGGCAAGAATATTGATGCAACATTTATACAGTCAAAAATGTTAAATCAATCCAAGGGCCCTGCTGTTCACTCACTTAGAGCGCAAGCGGATAAAGCTGAATACAGTAGAAGGATGCGACGTATTATGGAAAATACGGATCATCTAACGATTAGACAAGCAGAAGTCAGTGAAATAGTAGTTAAAGAGGATAAAATTTACGGCGTTAAGACTTTTTCAGGCGCTGAGTATAGTTCTGAAGCCGTTATTTTATGTACTGGTACATATCTGAAAGCTCGCTGTATTTATGGCGATGTAAGTAATTATACAGGTCCCAATGGACTTCAAGCGGCCAATCACCTTACTGATTCTTTGATTGCAAATGGAATTGAAATGTTTCGATTTAAAACGGGAACGCCGGCGCGAGTTGATAAACGTACAGTTGATTTTTCTAAGATGGCAGAACAGTTCGGGGATGAAGTAATTGTACCATTTTCATTTTCAACTAAACCAGAAGATATTCAAAGAGATCAGATCTCCTGTTGGTTAACATACACGAATGAGAAGACTCATGAGATCATTAGAAATAATCTTGATCGTTCACCTTTATATTCAGGTGCAATTCATGGCACAGGTCCGCGTTACTGCCCATCTATAGAAGATAAAGTAGTTAAATTCGCTGATAGGGACAGACATCAAGTTTTTGTTGAACCAGAAGGTGAATACACGAATGAGATGTATCTAGGTGGGATGTCAAGTTCACTGCCAGAAGATGTTCAATACGAGATGTATAGAACTGTTCCAGGACTTGAAAACGCTAAAATTGTTAGAAATGCTTATGCAATTGAGTATGATTGTATTAATCCAATACAACTTAAAACGACACTTGAATTTAAGACAATTGAAGGTTTATTTTCTGGAGGCCAATTTAATGGTAGCTCAGGTTATGAAGAAGCAGCTTGTCAAGGCCTTATTGCAGGCATTAACGCAGCGATGAAGATACTTCATAAGGAACCGTTGATATTAGATCGATCAGAAGCTTATATAGGCGTATTAATAGATGATTTGGTAACGAAAGAAAATTCTGAGCCATATAGAATGATGACATCAAGAGCTGAGTACCGATTACTTCTAAGACAAGATAATGCGGATATTCGCCTTGAAAAATATGGAAATAGAGTTGGTCTTGTATCGGATCAACAATTTGATGAGGTAATAATAAAAGAAAACCAAATTAAAGAAGAAATCCAAAGGCTTACACTTGTAAATATTGGAACAGGTAAAGTAGTTCAGGATGTACTTGAAGCAAATGGGAGCACACCACTAAAGACTGGAACAACACTTGCTGAACTTGTTAAGAGACCAGAACTTTCTTACGCAACTATTAAAGATTTGGATATTAAAAGACCGCAATTGGCTAAGGATGTAATTGAGCAGGTTAATATAAATATAAAATATGAAGGCTATATTGACAGACAGTTAAGGCAAGTAGAGCATTTTAAAAAACTTGAAAGTAAATTTATACCCGAGAAAATTAATTATTTTGATATAAATGGACTTAGAAAAGAAGCACAACAAAAACTAGAGAAGTTTAAGCCCAATTCAATTGGACAAGCTTCAAGAATTGCAGGGGTTTCTCCTGCTGATATATCGGTGTTACTTGTATATATGGAGCAGTATAATCGTAAATAGGCTGTAATGGAAAAGTATGAAAGCATAAGGAGTTTTATGGGAAAAGAAGCATTTAAAGAGAATCTTAAGAAATTAAATATTGAGTTAAATGATGTTCAAATCGAGAAGTTTGATGAGTATTACCGAATTTTGCTGGAGGGAAATGAAGTTATGAACCTTACAACAATAACTGATTACGAGGAAGTTTTATTAAAGCATTATGTTGATAGTCTTGCGATTAATAAAGCAATTGATGAATCATCGAATTGGAATCTTAATAATAATATTAAAGTGATTGATATTGGAACAGGTGCAGGTTTTCCTGGCATCCCGTTAAAAATTGCATTTGATAATTTAGAGGTCGTGCTTCTGGATTCTCTTAATAAAAAAGTTAAGTTTTTGACTGATGTAATTGTTAAATTGAATTTATCAGATATAAAGGCTATTCACGGAAGAGCGGAAGATTATGCAAAAGATTTTAATTATCGTGAAGCATTTGATTTATGTGTATCAAGGGCAGTGTCAAATCTTGCTACATTAACTGAATACTGCTTGCCCTATGTGAAAGTAGGTGGGGCCTTTATTTCTTATAAATCTGGAGAAATAGATGATGAGTTGAAGGAATCAGAAAAAGCAATTAAAATGCTCGGTGGGGAAATTGTTAAAGTTGAGAAAATGACATTACCTGGTTCCTCTATCGAAAGATCATTTGTTATAATAGAAAAAGTAAAGAAAACAATGAGTATTTATCCAAGAAAGGCTGGGTTACCAGCAAAAGAACCGTTAAAATAATCTAAAATAAAAATCCCTTCAGTCAGCTAGCATAAATTATGACTGAAGGGATTTTGTTTATTATAAAATTGTATTGATTATTTATCACAGAAAAATATTAAACTGTTTTAAGAGTGCATCAGGTTTCTCCAATTGTGGAAGGTGCTTACAGTGACTTATTAATGCAACTTCAATTGCAGGGTTAATGCTGATATAATCTTCAATTATTAAATCAATATTAGTCTCTGAATCGCCTGCAATTATGTATATGCAGTTATTGATTTCGCTGATGGCGCGACCAATTGATGCGGTTGTATATCTGCATTTTGTACTTGTATATAAGAATTTTGCGGATGAACCATATAAATGTGCATTTTCATGGTAAGCGTTTAAGATTGCTTTTGATATATTATCAGAATTATAAAATAATTCATCTTTAAAATACAGTTGAATATTTCGCTTTGACATACATACATTGTAAATCAGAGTGCCAATTATCGGAGAATTCAATAGAATTCTAAATATGTTACTCTTTTTGTTTGGAATTAAAGTTGATTTCCCAATGTTTTCTGGATTAATTAGGATTAATTTATCAAAAATCATGCTGTTACTATAACAAGCCATAATAGCTAAAGGACATGAATCTCCAGTAACGGCTATGTCGGTACGCTTACCTATTATATCAGTTACAAAATCATCTAGAAGTTGTACATATAAATAAGCTGTATATGTTATATTGGGTTTGTCAGAATAACCGCAACCTAATAAATCAAGCGCGTAGACGGTTCTACTCTTTGAAAGCTTTTTGATAATCTCTTTCCATTCATAAGTACTACTTGTGTTCTTTAAGTCATGAATAAGCAAAATGGGTTTGCCTTTACCTGTCTTAGTATATGCTATGTTTCCAAATTTCCATTTGTAGTTAAGTTTGTTATTGAAGACAGTTACACCAGTAACTACTGAGGTGGAAAATATTATTTTGTTAATAATATGAATTGTTGATATTGCAGCGCTTCCGATGCCGACTGCCATACCTATTTTATGCCATTTATTCATAGTTTTTAATCATCCTCCTATCGATAGACTAACTATATTATAATCTATATATCCGTGATTTTTATATCAATATTTAGAAAGGTATTTGCTATGACAAAAATTCTGGGATTTTTTCAAAATGAATTAAGTAATTGTAATGAAAATAAAGCTAGAATAGATAATGAAATTCATAGAGCTAACTTAGATATTGAATTTGTTAGAAAAACGATAAAAAAAATTGTATCTGAATCAGATAGTACATACGATGTTTTTTACTCCAAGGGAACTGATATAAAATTTATTACTAGAGAAATAGCTTCTCTTAAGCAGAAAGAGGATGATTTAACAAAATTTATTCTCGTTAAAAGTAGTGAGTTAGAAGGATTGGAAAATAGAATTACTACAATTAAAAATATGATTGTTGAATGTGATAAAATCAATTTTAAAGATAGTTCCTTAATTCCGGAAGTTAATACGATTCAGATTCAAGAAGCTGAAAGGCAAAGAATTGCGAGAGATATTCATGACTCAGTTGTTCAAAAACTCGTTGCGTTGATTCATAAATCTGAATTTGCTATGAGAGTTATTGATTCAGATTCTTTAAGAGCAAAACTCGAGATTGATGTTATTAATAAGATTGTAAGAGAATGTATTGATGAACTAAGATCGATAATTTCAAATTTAAGGCCAATGTCATTAGATGATTTAGGCTTAGAAATTACATTGAGAAGAAATATTGCGCAATTTGATAATTCCTCTGATATGAGTATTGATCTGAAATACAAGGTTGAGGATCTTGCGAAGATCGAGCCAATTATTTCGGTAACTGTATTACGGATTATTCAAGAATTATGTAGTAATTCTATAAAACATTCAGAAGGTAGCACAATTAATATAGAGATTTTCATTAAAGATAAAAAAATGAATATTATATTTGAAGATGATGGAATAGGCTCTCTTGGGATTGATGAGATTAGTAGTCTTAATAATAATAATTCTGGATTTGGAATCCCTATTATAAAAGAGCGTGTTAAATTACTAGGTGGAAATATTAAAACGGGTAAGAATAAAAATAATTCGGGATTGAGGTATGATATTAAAATACCTTTATATAATGAGGAGAAATAAATATGCCTGTAAATATTTTGATTGCAGATGACCATTTAATGGTCAGAGAAGGTTTGAAACAAATACTAGAACTTGGTGGAGACTTTAAAGTCGTAGGCGAAGCCAGTGATGGTTATGAATGTCTTAATTTGATTAATAAAACGAATCCTAATGTTGTTTTACTTGATATTAATATGCCTAATCTTGATGGCCTACAAGTACTTACAATTATGAAACAACAACATATGATTAATAAGGTTATTATTCTTACAATACATAATGGGATTGATTATTTAATCAAAGCAATGGATTTAGGATGCGATGGCTATGTACTTAAAGATTCAAATTCAGCTACTTTGAAAAAAGCAATTTCCACGGTCGTTGGTGGTGAAACGTATATTGAATCTAAATTGACACCACTTCTTAACTCTAAATTAGCTGAAAGAGATGTTATGAAAGATAAACTGAATAATCTTACGAAGCGCGAACTTGAAGTGTTGAAATTGATTGCGAACGGGTTGTTTAACAAAGAAATTGCTTCATCTCTCGGAATTAGTGAAAGAACTGTTAAGAACCATGTTTCAAATATATTTAGGAAAATATTAGTGTCTGATAGGACACAAGCTGCAGTGTTTGCAATTAGGAATAGCGTTGTTGATATTAAGTAGATACTTATAGATATATCTTGTTATAATTTGTTAATTAAAAAACCGGTGTAGAATCCAATTACTTGAATTCTACAACGGTTTTTAACGGTAGATTAAGATTATGAAACTGTATCTATTCTTTCTTTTGAAGCATCCGTATACGCTATGCATATATGGATGCTTTAAATGTTTCACGTGAAACATAGCTATAATATATGGATACATCAAATGTTTCATATGAGACAATGTTATAATATATGAATACTTTAAATGTTTCACGTGAAACATTGTTACAATATATAGATAATTTAAAAGGGTGTAAACAGTTTGATTAAGAATGATTGTTTCACGTGAAACATACTTATTATATTCAGATAATATAATATCGATTATTATAATTATCAAAGTAAATGTTTCACGTGAAACATTTAAAACTTCCGTAAATTAAAAATACTACAAGTGGAATTTGAATGTATTACATAATATAAATTAAAAATCATAAGATTACAGAAAACACAACACTCGTGCATGTATATTAAATATTTAATCTGAAATATATATTCTTAAATTCTCCAATAAATTACACAATACCATTATGTATATGACTTTAAAAATCAACCCTAAAAACGACTGTTCAGTAGATTTCTTAAAATCATAAAACAACAAAATGTTTCACGTGAAACATTCCAAATAAAATAAAAAAAGTCACAGTAACTATGGATATTAAAAGAAATTAATGATATAATGTTTTACATGTAATCAATAGTTGATAGAAATGAAGGGCAATATATGGGAAGAGTGATAGCGATAGCAAACCAAAAAGGTGGAGTGGGAAAGACAACTACAGCCATTAATTTATCAGCATGCTTAGCTGAAAAAGGTCAAAAAGTTCTGTTGATTGATGTTGATCCGCAGGGGAACTCTACTAGTGGGTTGGGGATTAGTAAAGATACGCTAAATAATACAATATATGAAATGATGCTTGGAGAATGTGAAGTCAAAGATGGAATAGAGTATAATGTATATGAAAATCTTGATTTAATACCAGCAAATGTTAATTTAGCAGGAGCTGAAATCGATTTAATTGAAATGGAAGAACGAGAATATATTCTTAAAAAAATAATTGGTAAAATAAAAGAAAATTATGATTATATTTTACTAGATTGCCCACCATCACTTAGTATGTTAACCGTAAATGCAATGACTTCATCTGACACAGTACTTGTTCCGATTCAGTGTGAGTACTATGCATTAGAAGGATTAACACAACTTATACATACTGTAAACCTAGTTAAGAAAAAATTGAATCCAACATTGGAATTAGAAGGCGTAGTGTTTACCATGTATGATGCAAGAACTAATTTGTCTCTTCAAGTTGTTGAAAATGTTAAAAACAATTTAAAACAAAACATATATAAAACTATAATACCAAGAAATATTAGATTAGCAGAAGCACCAAGTCACGGTGTACCAATCAATATTTATGATCCAAAGTCAGCCGGAGCAGAAAGCTATAGATTATTAGCTGAAGAAGTTATAAATAGAGGGAAAGAAGAAGAATAGAGCAT